>Ga0316201_10000965_pt1 | contig 18335 bp, 14 predicted proteins | sample CS6wburrow_MG_FD_204516 | JGI IMG/M metagenome (GOLD analysis project Ga0316201, IMG submission 204516) | Coastal sediment microbial communities from Delaware Bay, Delaware, United States - CS-6 worm burrow | ecosystem: Environmental > Aquatic > Marine > Coastal > Sediment | place: USA... | reverse complement strand
GGAATGCCTGGGCGGTTTCCAGCAGCGCCAGGCGTCCCGGGTTGTAGTAGACCGCGCTCAGATCGGAAGCGCTGCCCACCATCGCCCCGCCAAGCAGCCGGGCCCGGTTTCCGTAGTCGTTGGTCCAATACTGGGCATCCTGCGCGCGGGCAGGCCCGCAGGCGAGCAGCACGAGAGCACACCCGGCAACGAGGCTTGAGAAGGTTTGATTCGTCATCGAGAAGTCTCGCATCGACGATGCCCGGGATTGGTAGTGACCACCGGTGCGACTGACTTTCCTAACCTATGGCATGCCAACGAGTCGCGCGACCGAATCCGACTTGGCCGCGATCGCTGGTGTCACGTAGGTTTGTCCCGATGAATTGGCACCGCTCGACACCGGCCATGGCACTGCTTGGCGGCCTCACATGGGCCGTATGGCTGTCCGCGCCTGCTGCCGTTTCGGCGCAGGACAGCCGGGGCGAAGCGGTGCCTGTGCTTTCCGACGCGGCGGTCGTCTCCGTCATCACCGTTCTGCCGGGCGACCGCCTGTACTCGCTGTTCGGGCACACCATCATCCGGGTACACGACCCCGATATCGGGCTCGACGTCGGATTCAATTTCGGGACGTTCGACTTCCCGCAGACGCTGCTTGGAGGCGCCGGTTTCGTGGCCCGGTTCGCCTACGGGAAACTGGACTACATGCTCGGCACATCGAGGGCGCCCCTGGATGCATCCGCCTGGTACTGGAACCAGGAGCGCCGGGCATCGATCGAGCAGACGCTGGACCTGACTCCCGACCAGGCGAGATCCCTGTTTGCGTTGCTGGTCGAGAATGCGCGACCCGAGAACCGGATCTACCGGTACGACTTCTTCTTCGACAACTGCTCCACCCGCCCGAGGGACGTATTCGAGACGATTCTCGGTCCTGAACTGAAGGCGAGCCTGGAGGACCCGGGGCGCAGCTTCCGTCAGCTGCTGGACCCCAACCTGGTAGGGAACCCGGGAGTCGACCTGTCGATGGACATCGGGCTCGGGCAGCCGGCGGACCGCCAGGCCACGGCGCGGGATGCGCTGTTCCTGCCGGAATACCTGATGGAGTGGCTCGGCTCGTCAACGATCGGAGCGCCGGGCGCTGAACGACCGCTGGTCAGCCGCACTGACACGCTGACCTGGGGACCGGGCGCGGGTGAGCGGGAGCCCGCACTACCCTGGCCCACGATCCTGGGATGGATCCTCGCGGTCGGCCTGGTACTGGTCACGATTGGCGATCGGAAGGCCGCTCACGGGGCACGCCGCTGGCTGGACGGCATCCTGTTCGGTGTGGTCGGAATCGCGGGATTCGTGCTGGCTTTCCTCACCTTCGTGTCACTGCACACGGTGACGAACGGGAATCTGAATCTGATGTGGGCGATTCCGACCCACGTCGTACCGTCGGTGGCGCTGCTGTCTGGAAAGAACCCGCGATGGCTTCGGCCCTACATGCTGATCACTCTCGCGCTCGCGGTCCTGTTTCTCCTGGGTCTGCCGTTCTGGCCTCAGGATATCCCGGCGGCGGTCATCCCGTTCGTGATCGGAATCTGCGCCCGTGCCGCGGCGCTCGCCTTCCCGCCTTCCACATCTGAAGCCCAGGCCTCGGATGGCAGCTCGCGGTAGCCGCCGTCTCCGTCAGGCAGCACGAACAGCACCGCCAGGCTTTCACCGTCGGCCAGCGCGATTCCCTCAGCAGGGCCGAGCACGCTTAGGCCCGTGGCCCACGCATCGGCAAGCGTAGCGCTGGCGTGGATCACGGTGACCGAGAAGCCCTGCCACAGTATGGGGGAACCGGTCCGCGGATCTACGATATGCGCATATCGGGTTCCACTCGACTCGTAGAAATTCCGGTAGTCTCCTGATGTGGCGACCGATGCGTCCAGCAGTGGTATGCTGCGCAGCACGGTTCGCGCGGCAGGATTCGGTGCTTCGATGCCGACGAGCCACGGTTTGCCGTCGGGCTTCCGTCCGCGGGCCCGGATTTCTCCGCCGACTTCGACGGCGTACGCGGCGAGGCCCATTGACGAGAGGGCCTCGGCCGCCCGGTCCACCCCGTATCCCTTGGCAATCGCCGACAGGTCGATCGAGACCTCTGGGTCCACCTTGCTCAGGGACCGCCCGTCGTCGCCGATCCGCAGTTTCGCGTACCCGACGTGCGCCATCACCGCTGGCAGGGCGACCGGGTCGGCTGGCTCGCCCGCGGTTCCGTCCGCCCCGAACCCCCAGAGCGTAACGAGCGGCGCGACGGTCACATCGAATGCGCCGTTGGTCGCCTGGCTCACGGCCTCGGCGCGCCTGACCACATCGACGAACTCCACGGAGACCGGGAAAGGCTCGACGGAACCCGAGCGATTGAACCGGGAGATCTCGGACTCCGGGTCCCAGGTGGACATGGAGGCGTTGACCCTGTCGAGTCGAGCGACGATCGAGTCGCGGGCCGCCTCGACGAGAGCCACCGCCCCGCTTGGCACCACGAGCTTTGCCGTCCATGTCGTTCCCATCGTCGAGCCCGACAGTTCCTGCACGACCGGCGGACGATCCGGGTACAGGTACCGCGACACGACCGATCCGAGCACGAATAGAGCGATGATCCCCGCGATCGCGGCTGCGGTCCGCCAGCCGCTTGACGGAGCACCGGCTCCGGCCTGGTCGGATCTCACTCCTCGATTACCAGCGAAATCTCGTCGGCGGTTCGCTCGTAGGCGACGATCTGGTGACACAGCTCACAATCCGCAGAGATCTTCGAGCCGTCCTCGGCAGTGAACGCGACGTTGTGGCAGCGGAAACAGCCGCCCGCCATGCCCTTGTGTCCGAGATGGTCCGGATAGGTGCCCCAGGTGACGGCCATCGCAGGGAACACGTTGGTCACGTAACGCTCCTGCAGCGTGGCGATTGCCTCTTCAACGGCGTGGGCGCGATCGACCGCCAGTTCCGGAAACTCGTCGGCGTAGAACTCGCGAATCTGTGAGGCAATTCCCTCTCGGGCCTCATCATGCGACGTGTACTCTACTTTCAGCGCCGCGAGTCCCTCGCGTCGGATGAACGGGAGGTCACGGCTGATGACCCCGAGTCGCAGGGCACCATCGACCGACTCCTCTGGCGTGAGGTAGACATGCGTCGGTCGATTGTGGCAATCGATACAATCCATGGTGCGCACGGACTCGGCCACCGGGTCGTTCTCCCCGGCCTCGCGGGTGAAAACCTTCCGACTGCCGTCGGCGTAAAGGGTTTCGATCTCTTCGACGAACTCCCGTTTTTCGTCGGACCGGTAGTGGACCTCAAGCGACGGATCGACGTGCCAGTGGACCCCAACCGAGATTCCGACCTCCTGCCCGCCGCCGACGTTGTTGACGATGATCGTCTGGGTCTCGGTGTTGGCCGAATCGCTGCGAAAACGGGTGATCACCCGAGTACGATCGCCGTGGAAACGTGTCGGCCAGTGGCATTCGTTGCACGTGGCACTGGCCGGCCTGAGGTCGTGAACGGGAGTCGGGATCGGCCTCGTGTAGCTGTCGAAGATCGTCCGTACCACCTGTCGGGCGCCGGACAGCTTGGCCTGCACGAAGTTCGCGGCGCCTTCGCCGATGTGACAGTCAACGCAATGGACCCGGGCGTGGGGCGACCTCTGGTAGGCCGTCCACTCCGGCTCCATGACGTGACAGGACGTGCCGCAGAACTGGTTCGAGTCGATGTACTCGACTCCCTTCATGGTAGTGGTGGCCAGCAGAACAGCCGCTGCGGCACCGAAACCACCAGCCGTCAGGAGCCAGGTCCGGGTCCTATCATCGTTCAGGTCGATGATCGGAAAATCGGGGATGATCTCACCCGACGCATCGCGCTCCAGTCGTTTCTTCGTCTGGCGTCGAATCCCGATCAGGATGAAGATCAGACCGATGAAGAAGAAGATCGGGAGAATGATGTATGTGATGATTCCGAGATACGGATGCCCCGCCTCTCCGACGGCCTCGTAGGCGAGCAACGTGACGATGAGGAAGGCGCTCGTGGCGGCTATGATCGTCCCGAAGAGTCCGTACGGACTCCGCGTCAGAGATGCAAGAAACGACTTGGCCCTATGTGGCATCAATAATCCTTGATTCTTGGCGTCAGTCGCCCAGTGTGGCGACCATGATCGCCTTGATCGAGTGCATCCGGTTCTCCGCCTGGTCGAACACGATCGAGGCCCCGGATTCGAACACCTCGTCGGTCACTTCCATCCCTTCGAGCCCGTGCTCGCGGAAGATCTCTTCTCCCACCTTCGTCTTCCTGTCGTGGAAGGCCGGAAGACAGTGCAGAAACTTCACGGCCGGATTCCCGGTCAGATCGAGCGCCTTCCTGTTGACCTGGTACGGCCGCAGCGTCTCGATGCGCTCGGCCCAACGCTCCGGCGGCTCGCCCATCGACACCCAGACGTCCGTGTAAAGGAAGTCGGCACCTGATACTCCCTGGTCGACGTCCTCGGTCAGCAGGAGATTCGCTCCGCTGGCCTCCGCATATTCCCGGCAGCGTCGAACAAGCGCCTCCTCGGGCCACAGGTCGCGCGGTGCGCACAGACGCACGTCCATTCCAAGGAGCGCTCCCCCGACCATGAGAGAGTTGCCGACGTTGTTCCTCGCGTCCCCGAGGTAGCAGAACGAAATCTCCTGCGGATCGCGGTCCGTGTGCTCCATCATCGTCATCACGTCCGCCACGACCTGGGTAGGGTGGAATTCGTCCGTCAAACCGTTCCACACGGGCACTCCGGAGTACTCGGCCAGGGTTTCCACCCGCTCCTGTCCAAATCCCCGGTACTCGATCCCGTCATACATCCGACCCAGCACCCGGGCGGTGTCCGCCACCGACTCCTTGTGTCCCATCTGCGAGCCGGTTGGACCCAGATAGGTCACATGCGCTCCCTGGTCGTACGCGGCGACCTCGAACGCACAGCGGGTCCGGGTGGAGGTCTTCTCGAAGATCAGCGCGATGTTGCGGCCTGACAGGTGCTGTCGCTCGGTGCCCTTGCGCTTGGCCTGCTTCAGCTCGAACGACAGATCGAGAAGGTGGCGGATCTCGTCCGCCGAGTAGTCCATCAGCTTGAGGAAACTGCGTCCTGTGAGATTCAAACGTGCCTCTGCTGGGTTTCGCTCGTCATGTTAGAAGGCCACGTCCGCCCGGATGTACCGGGTGACGGGGTCACGGTCGCGCCGGAATATAGCGCGACCGATCGATCGGCGCGGCCCCCTCGAGCCCGCTTCGCCGCTACACCTCCTGCGGCTCGGGTTGCGTCGCCGCGTCCGCTTTCTTCGCGCTCTTCCGCTCGACCAGCCCCTGGATGATCACGTAGAACACCGGGATCAGGAACACGCCGCTGATCGTGGCGATCAGCATCCCGAACAGTACGGCGGTGCCGAGCGACACACGACTCGCCGCGCCGGCGCCGGACGCGATGGCCAGCGGAATCACACCGAGAATGAACGAGAACGCGGTCATCAGGATGGGTCGGAAGCGTAACAGCGCCGCCGTCTCGGCGGCCTCGATGACGTCTTTCCCTTCCTCCCGCTGCTGCTTGGCGAACTCCACGATGAGGATCGCCGTCTTGGCCGCGAGCCCGATCAGCAGCACCAGCCCGATCTGGGTGTAGATATTGTTGTCGAGCTGACGGAGACCGGTGCCCAGCATCGCCCCGAGGATCGCCATCGGCACACCCATGAGCACGGCCAGCGGGATGAGCCAGCTCTCGTACTGCGCAGCCATGAACAGGAACACGAAGATGATGGCGAGGCTGAAGATGATCGGGGCCAGGTTGCCGGCAGCGATCTGCTGGAACGTCACCCCGGACCACTGGTAGCCCATCTGCGGCGGCAGGTACTGGCCGGCCAGTCGCTGCATCTCGGCCACAGCCTGCCCCGATGACTGTCCGGACGCGGGAACGCCGGTGATCGTGGCCGCCGGGAACATGTTGAAGCGGGTGATCACGTTCGGGCCGACCGTGTCCCGGACCTGGGCCAGCGTACCCATCGGGATCATGTCGCCGCTGGCGTTGCGGACCTCCAGGCGATCGATGTCGGAGACCTTGGAACGGAACTGCTCGTCCGCCTGCACCTGCACCTTCCAGGTGCGTCCGAACAGGTTGAAGTCATTGACGTACGCCGAGCCGAGGTTGGCCGACAGCGTGTTGAAAACTGTTTGCAGTGGCACTCCGTACGTCTTCACACGGTTGCGGTCCACGTCCACGAACAGCTGCGGCACGTTGGCCGTGAAGTTCTGGTTCAGCCGATCCACGACCGGGCTCTGGGTCCCCGCCGCCACCATGTCGTTGGCAAACGTCTGGAGCTGCTGGAGCCCTACGCCGCCCCGGTCCTGGAGCTCCATCGAGAAGCCGGTCGCGTTACCAAGCCCTGTGATGGGCGGCGGACCGAACGCAAAGGATACGCCTTCCTGGATGGTAGACAGGTAGCGCTGCATGTTCGCCATCAAGACCTCGACGTGCTCTTCCTTCGAACGATCCGACCAGTTGTCGAGCGTCGCGATGGCCGCTCCGAAGTTCGACCCCTGGACGCCGTTCAGCATGGAGTAGCCACCGATCGTGATGTAGTTCTGGACACCCGGCGTATTTGCCAGCCCCAGGTTGACGCGGTCCAGTACCTCCTCGATTCGCTCCATGGAGGCTCCATCCGGGAGCTCCACGTTCACGAAGAAGTAGCCCTGGTCTTCGTCCGGTATGAACCCGCCAGGGATCATGCTGAAGCTCAGGATCATCGCCACCATGAGGCCGACGAACACCACCAGCACCACGCCCGTGCGACGAACAAGGCCCTTCACGGCACCCATGTACTTGTCGGTGGTGACCTCGAAGTACTCGTTAAACTTCGTGAAGAACCGTCCGCGCTTCTCCGGCGAAGGGCGAAGCAGCATTCCCGCCAGGGCCGGGCTGAGCGTCAGCGCGTTGATCGACGAGAAGACGGTCGCGATGGAGATCGTGATCGCGAACTGCTGATAGAGTCGTCCGGTGAGTCCGGGCATCATGGCAGTCGGCACGAACACGGCCAGCAGCACCAGGGTGGTGGCCACGATGGCTCCACCCACCTCTTCCATGGCTTTCGCGGTGGCGGCCTTCGTCTCCATCCCCTCTTCGTCGATCAGGCGCATGGTGTTCTCGACGACCACGATGGCATCGTCCACCACAATTCCGATGGCGAGCACCAGTCCGAAGAGAGTGAGGTTGTTGATCGACATCCCGAACAGCTTCATGGCGAAGAAGGTGCCGATCAACGATACGGGAATCGTCACCGACGGAATGACCGTGGTGCGCCAGTCCTGCAGGAAGATGAACACCGAGAAGATCACGAGCAGGATCGCGATGATCAGCGTTTCGATCACCTCGTCGATCGAGGCTTCGATGTACAGGGTCGAGTCGTACGCGATGACGGCCTCGAGACCCTCGGGGAAGTTGGGCTCCAGCTCGGCCATGGCCTGCTTTACGCCCTCCGCCACGCCCAGGGCGTTGGACCCCGGGAGCTGGTATACGGCGATGGCGACGCTGGGCGAGCCGTCGAGCTGCACGTACCATGAGTAGTCCTGCGCCCCGAGCTCCACCCGGGCTACATCGCGAATACGGACGATCTCGCCCGCTCCGCCGGTCTTGACGATGATGTTCTCGAACTCCCCGACGGACTCGAGGCGGCCGAGGGTGCTGATCGTGTACTGGAAATTGAGGCCCTCGGGGTTCGGCGGCTGTCCGATGGAACCGGCTGCCACCTGCACGTTCTGCTCGCGCAGCGCATTGATGACTTCGTCGGTGGTCAGGTTGCGGGCCTTGAGCTTTCCGGGATCGATCCAGATCCGCATCCCGAAGTCCTTGGCGCCCATCCCGACTACTTTTCCCACACCCGGAACGCGGGCCAGGACGTCGTTGATCTGGGTCGTAGCGTAGTTCGAGATGAAGATGTCGTCGTAGCGCCCATCCGGTGAGATGAGGTTCACCATCAGGGTGATCTGGGTCGACTTCTTCTCCGTCTTTACGCCCTGGCGCTTGACCTCCTCCGGCAGCAGCGGCTCGGCGATCGACACCCGGTTCTGCGTGAGCACTGCGGCCATGTCCGGATCGGTTCCGATATCGAAGGAGACCGTGAGCTCCAGCTTGCCTACGGAGGTGCTCTTCGACTGCATGTAGATCATGTTCTCCACGCCGTTCACTTCCTTCTCGATCGGCGTGGTGACCGTCTGCTCGACGACCTGTGCGCTCGCTCCCGGGAACGTCGTGCTCACCTCCACGGTGGGCGGAGTAATGTCGGGCATCGACTCCACCGGAAGGGTGGGGATCGAGATCGTCCCCAGGATCACGACGACGATGGAGATGACCAGCGCAAAGACCGGCCGGTAGATGAAGAAGCGGCTGAACATGGCCTACTCCTCCTCTCCGGAGTCCTCGTCAGCGCCTTTGGGCGCCTGCATCCGGGCCTCGATGGCGGCCTCGCGCTGCGCCACCTCCTCCTCGGTCATCGGTGTCACCGGCAGGCCCGGCCTGGCCCGCAGCAGTCCGTTCGAGATGTAGGTGGCGTCCGGGTCCAGTCCTTCTTCGACGACGATGGTACCGTCCGGCTGCGGCTGCCCGACCGTCACGTAGACACGCTCGACAATGTTGTTCTCGCCGACCAGGTACATGTACTTGCCGCCCAGGTCGGTGCCGATGGCGCGCTCGTCTACCAGCAGGGCGTCCTGAGCCTCAAGAGCCAGTACGCGAACGCGGACGAACAGGCCCGGAAACAGCTGATTGTCCTCGTTGTCGAACAGAGCCCGAAGCTCGATCGTCCCTGTGCTCGGGTCCACGGTGTTCCCGATGAAGTTGATGTAGCCCTCGAAAGGGAACCGATCCTCGTCGGCGGCCGTGCCGATCAGCACCTTCACGACCTGTTTCTGGGCCTGGACCGCCGTCTCATCCAGTTCTCCGTCGCTCTCTATCACCGTTTCCATCATCGAGGAGTCGTCTTCGCCGTCCATCACTTCATCGAGCGCGCGCAACATGCGGAGGACTACCCACTCGGGGGCGTTGAAGAAGACGTGAATCGGCTCCAGCGCATTCACCGTCGTGAGCAGGGTCTGATCCGTAAAGCCCACCAGGTTGCCCGGATCGATCAGCCGGCGCCCCACCTGACCCGTGATCGGCGTCCGAACCGTGGTGTACTCGTATTCGAGCTGGGCTCTGGAGAGCCTGGCCTGGGCTCCGAGGACGCCTGCGACCGCCGCGTCACGGTCGGCCTTCGCCCGGTCGAGATCCTGCCGGCTCACGGCATTCGTCTCGATCGCGATCTCGATGCGCTCGAGGTTCGACTCTTTGAGAGCCGAATCCGCGATGGCCGCTCTCAACAGGGCCACGGCTTCGTCACGCGCCGCCTCGTATTGCTCCTGCTCGATGATGAACAGGACGTCCCCCTTGTTGACGATGTCCGACGAAGAGAAGAGCTGCTGCTCGAGGACTCCACCGACGCGGGCCCGTATCTCGACGGATTCGGTCGACCGCGTGGTTCCAGTGAAATCCACGTAGGGTTGAACGGGCCGAACGATCGGCTGCGAGACCGTCACTTCGGGAGCCTGCCGAACGAGCTCCTCCCCTCCGCAGGCAGCGGCGAGCAGTCCTGTTGCCAGCACGGCGATCCAGACTCTATAGGTGCTCATCGATGGTATCCTCATCGGTCACCTCCCGTCGTGGGAGGCGCGGTTTCTCCAGCGGCGGCCGCCGCCGTCATTTCGGCCTGGCTGGGCGACCAGCCGCCACCCAGGGCCCGGTTCAGGTCGATCAGGTTGTTCCGTACCTGCCCTGAACTCTCGGCCAGCTCGTCCTGCTGCCGGAAGAGCGAGCGCTGAGAGTCCAGGAAGTTCTGGAAGTTGGTGAGTCCCGACAGGTACTGGGTCTCGACCAGGTCGACGGCTCGCTGGGATGCGTTCACCGCTTCAAGAAGTCTGTCGCGCCTCATCTTCTCCTGCCCGTAGGCCACCAGCGCGTTCTGTACTTCTTCGAGCGCCCGCAGTACGGTCTGCTCATAGGCCGCCAGAGCCTGTGCGGTGCGCGCTTCTTCGGCTCGAATCCGGTTTCGGATCTTCCCGCCGGTGAAGATCGGCCAGGTGATCTTGGGCACGATGCTCCAGAAGAGGCTGCTGCCTTCTGCCAGGTTGTCGAATTCGAGGGCCTCGAGACCGAGGGAGCCACCGAGGGTCAACGTGGGATACAGGTCGGCCGTCGCAATGCCGATGCGTGCCGTCTGGGATGCCAGCAGGCGTTCGGCCTGTCGAATGTCGGGGCGGCGCCTCAGCAGATCAGCCGGTATCCCGTAAGCTACCTTGTCGTCGGGCTGCGGCAGGCCCGCGTGTTCCTGCAACTCGTCGTGCAGGGAGCCCGGCGCTTCGCCGAGCAGTACCGCCAGCCGGTTGAGCGCAGCCTCGAGCCCGATCTCCAGCGCCGGAATTGTCGATTTCGTCTGAGCCAGGTTCTGCTCCGCCTGCGCGACGTCGAGGGCCGACGTGAGTCCCGCGTTGAACCGATCTCGTGTCAACTCGAGGCTGTTTTCCTGGGCGGCCACGTTCTGACTGGCGAAATCCAATCGCGTCTGGAACGCCCGAGCGTCCACGTAGGCCGAGCCGACTTCCCCATAGAGAGTTACGAGGACATCCCGATAGTCCTCTACCGAGGCCTGCAACTGGGCGTCGGCCGCCTCGACAGTGCGCCGGATGCGCCCGAACAGGTCGATTTCCCAGCTCAGGCTCAGCCCTGCGTTCCAGGAGTCGAATGGTTCGGTGAGCAATGAGCTGGCACCGGCACCGGTTCCGTCGTCCGGCTGACCTGCCTGGGCCCCCTGCAGGCCGTTCTCGCTGAGCTTCTGGTAGCTGTAGGCGCCGCCCAGCACGATGTCAGGCCAGAAGCCGCCCTTGGCGACACCCCGGATCGCGCGCGCTTCGGCAACTCGACCAACCGCGGCCTGCAGCTCCAGGTTCCCGAACTCGGATCTCCGGATCAGCTCCGTGAGCAGCGAGTCGTTGAACGAGACCCACCACATCTCGAGGTCGGTGGTATCGGCTGCCATCTCCGTCTCGACCGTCGTGCGCCACTGGTCGGGGACCGTCTCTACGGTCAAGTCAGGCGGTTCGTAGTTTGGGCCTACGGCACACCCGGCAACCAGCAGGGCCAGGACAGCGAAGTACGCCAGAGGTCGGGCTCGGGACCTGTTCATCCGTCCACCTGTCCATTCAGGATTGTCCGGCATGGATCTGCAACTGCTCAAGAGAAAGCTACGCGAGCGATGAAACAGACGCGACAGCGCGAACTTGGCTTGAGTCGATTCCCACAGAGAGCAGCAAACGCCGCCGGGTCGATCAGAACTTGTACCCGAGCGAGAACGTGATTCCGTAGTCGTTCGAACTCGAATCTAAGCCCGGAGGCCGGCTGTCGAAGTCATCCCAGACTCGCAGTCCCACCGTGAAGTCCTTGATGATCTCGTACGAGGCCCGGCCATCGAAACTCAGACGGATTCGGCCGAGGTCGGTCAGGCTGGCGTAAGTCGTAAGGCCCGAAGAAACGTCCAGCTTCGGCGTATGGAATCGGTAGGCCTGGTAGGAGAGCCGACCCAGAAGCTCGAACGAATTCGTAACATCGGACGAGGTTGAGTACCTCTCGGTCGCCCATGCGCCACCAGCCAGAATCGACGCATAGTTGCGGTGCGTGTGGAGCAGCCGGTAGGCGGCTCCGCCACCGGTCTGCACGCGATAATCCAGCTCGATCTCGTTGTTCTGGTCAAATGTCATGAACACCTGGATGTCCCACCGCCCCGGGAAGATCCGCGTGCCGACGAGTGAACCGTTGTTCCGCTTTACGTCGTTCGCGCTGTCCTGCCGCTGCATGTAGGAGCTGGCCGAGATCTTTCCCGCCCATTTCGCCCCCCGGTAGTTCACTTCAGCGGAGGTGTTCAACGTCCGAGTGTTGTTCGCCCTGAGCACGTCGAATCCAAGGTCCACGTATCCGTCGAGCCGGCTCCAGAACGACTGCCGGATCGGGACGATCGTGACGATCTCCCTCAGCGGTACCACGACCGTATCCGTCAATACCAGCACGGCTGTCCGGTCCTCGGGGCCCGGTCCAATTCGGCCGTACACTCGCTCGCCGGAATCGAGCTCGAACTCGAAATACTTGTCGCTCTGGAGGCTGAGCACCTTCTCCCAGTCCGCGTACACGGTGCTCATCGCGTCGGTACTGTAGCGCAACTGGCCGCGATCGAGCTCCTTGATCTCCCCGATGATCCTGCCGCCGTTCTGGACCCGGAGCGTGTCGGTCTTCTGGGCCGAAGCAGTGGAGGGCAGGATGAGGGGGGCGGTCAGTGTCATGAAATACACCAGGGCGAGACCGGGCCCCGCTCGCCATGCGAACGGAGCCCGAACCTCAAGTGGCCGTAGCAGGAACCTGCGACGACCTAGCACGGTTCGCTCGCCGCGCTTCACTCCGGATCAGGCGGGAGTGATCGCGCGTGCGAGATACACGTCCTGGATCAGATTCAGGAGCTGGACGCCTTCCTTCATCGGACGCTGGAACGCCTTTCGGCCGGAAATCAGCCCGGTACCGCCGGCCCGCTTGTTGATCACGGCAGTGTGCACGGCGTCTCCGAAGTCGTTCTTGCCGGAGGCGCCGCCACTGTTGATCAGGCCGACGCGGCCCATGTAGCAGTTGGCGACCTGCCAGCGGCACAGGTCGATCGGGTTGTCGCTGCCCAGCTTCTCGTACATCTGCTTGTCGAATTTCCCGAAGCTGGCGCCGCCCTCGTTCATCGCCAGGTAGCCCCCGTTGTTCTCGGGCAGCTTCTGCTTGATGATGTCGGCCTGAATCGTCACGCCCAGGTGGTTCGCCTGTCCCGTGAGATCGGCGCTCACGTGAAAGTCCTTGTCCTTTTTGAACGCCGAATTCCGCAGGTAGCACCACAGCACCGTCGCCATGCCGAGATCGTGCGCCAGCGAGAACGCCTCGGCGACTTCCTGGATCTGCCGGTCGCTCTCACTCGAGCCGTAGTAGATCGTGGCTCCGACCGCGGCAGCCCCCATTTCGTAAGCTCTCTCGACGGTTCCGAACATGATCTGGTCGAACGTGTTCGGGAACGTGAGCAGCTCGTTGTGGTTGAGCTTGACGAGGAACGGGATCTTGTGGGCGTACTGGCGCGCTACCGCGCCCAGCACACCGAACGTCGAGGCGACGGCGTTGCAGCCACCCTCGATCGCCAGTTCCACGATCTTCGCCGGGTCGAAGTAGTCGGGATTCTTCGTGAAGCTCGCCACGCCCGAATGCTCGATCCCCTGGTCGACGGGGAGAATGGACACGTAACCCGTTCCGCCGAGCCGGCCATGCGAGTGTATCCAGGCGAGGTTCCCCAGGACTCTGTTGTTCCGATCCGAGGACGCCCACACCCGGTCGATGAAGTCGGGCCCCGGAATGTGGATCCGGTCCTTGGTGATGCCGGTGCACGTGTGATCCAGCAGCGACTTCGCGTCGTCTCCCAGGAGCTTCAGGATTTCTTCATTCATGGGTCGAATCCGGGTATGTGAAGGTGGTTGTTCGGGGCACGGTCAACTCCCCTGCAAGATGCGATACCGAAACAGGATCCGCAAAGCCGACCAGACCATTCGTCAGAGCCACACCGGGTAGGACAGCATCATCCCGAATGCACCGGTGAAGAGCAGCGTTCCCATTATGAGGACTCCGATGCGGACCTGGTCTTCCTCGAACTTCTCGGAGATTCCGGCAAAGAACAGCACCGAAGCGAACACGACCGTGAGCAGAACGTATCGATCGGCTCGTTGATCGTATTCTCGCGCCAGGTCCCACCTCTCGGCCGATTCTTCCTCCGCAGCCGCGGAGAGCGAGTCTTGCGCCACACTGTATTCCGGCAGGATGAACGGGTGAGGCGGAGCGTCCGGGTTGTTCTCGGGATCGGTCTCCAACCAGGCATCGACGGCGCTGCGCATTCCCGGCCTGAATCGCTCCAGGTAGAATGTCTCCAACGGTCCGTTGTCGGTGGCGATGGCGCCGATCCACTCCATGAACAATGCGGCATCCAGCGACCGCCGCTGCGACGCGAGAGCTGCGTTGAGCGATGCTTCCCTTCCGGCCCGGTGGGATTCGCCCAGCTGGAAGGACTGTTCGCCTCCCCACTCGGCCGACTGGTAGGCGCACCACGCTGTGGCGACGGTGGCGATCGACATCAGGAGCGCCGACCAGGTTTCGAGCCGTCTTTCCCTCCGGGACACCTGCTTCGCCATCAGTTCGACTCCGTATTCGTTCGAGTCTTTCGGTGGATCACGAACTGTCTCTAATACTCTACCCGGTCGGTCTTTGCCTGCCACAACCGGAACGGTTCCCCGGCGCCATCGACATTCACCCGGACCATGCGGATCCGGCGATCCCCCGGAAGCAGTTCGATCTCGTCATAAATGAATGCATCATCGAACCCCGCCGCGGCTGCTTCGTCGCGCTCGTTGGCAAAGTAGACGGCATCGGGTCGTGCCCAGTAGATCGCACCGAGGCACATCGGACAGGGCTCGCTGGACGAGTACAGTTCGCAACCGGCGAGTTGGTGGGAGTCGAGTTTCTTGCATGCGTCGCGGATCGCCGCGACTTCGGCATGCGCCGTAGGATCACGGCTTGCCGTCACACGGTTCTGCCCGCGGCCCACGATCTCCCCGTGTCTGACCACGATGGCGCCAAACGGTCCGCCATTCCCGCTGACACTCTCTGACGCGAGACGGACGGCTTCGCGCAGAAATCGGTCACGGCTCATCCCGGACCTTCCGCGTTCGAATCCGGCGCTTCCAGATCAGGCGGGCTGCCTGAAAGAGGCGGCAAAACGGCCGCCGGGAGGTACTCGGCGAAGGCTCTGCCATAGATCTCCCACACGGCGATGAACAGCGCCGCGACCACGGGACCGATTATGAATCCCACCGCACCAAAGTAGAACAGGCCACCCAGCGTGCTGATCAGCACCATGAGGTCCGGCATCTTCGTGTCTCGTCCCACGAGCGCCGGCCGGAGGAAGTTGTCTACTGTGCCGACGACCACAATGCACCACACGCCCAGGGCGATCGCGACTCCGGTCTTTCCGACCACGAACAGGTAGATGACGGCAGGAACCCAGACAAGACCCGTTCCGACCGCGGGAATGATCGACAGGACGGCCATCACGGTTCCCCAGAACGCGGCCCCCTCGATCCCTGCGACCGCGAATCCCGCCCCGGCCAGCAGACCCTGGACGATCCCGATCACCAGCGAACCCTTGAGGGTCGCGCGCGTGACGGAGAGAAACTTCTCTACCATCAGGTTCTCGTCCTCGGGCTCGAGGGGGATGTAGTAGAGGACTTTTTCGAGCAGTTCTCTCCCTGAGAGCAGGAAGTAGAAGAAAGCGTAGAGCATGACGAACGTGCTCAGGAGAAACGACGCCGTGCCTCGCGTAGCAGCCGCGACGCTGTTGACCAGGAATGAGCCGACCATACCGGCCAGCTCGCTGATCTTGGTCATCAACTCGTGCTGGTAGGGCTGGAGCCATTCCAGACGAGGATTGCTCCACAGGAGCTGGTCAAGCCGGTCTGGCTGCTCGATCTGCCGCTCGATCCACGGACCCACCGAATGGGTCACTTCCAGCGCCTGCGCCGCCACGATGCCCAGGAATACCGACAGCGGGATGAATACGACCAGTATCAGCACGATGACGGTGACGAGCGCAGCGAGGGCGCGCCTGCCGCCAAGCCAGCTGACGAACTTGCGAAACAACGGATGGAACATTCCGGCGAAGATCGCGGCTAGCAGCAACGCCACGGCCATGCGTTTGATCATGGCGAAGAACACGATGCTGATGCCGATCGCCAGCAGCAGCACAAAGAAGGCTCCGAATCGCTCGCGCCGGAACTCGGTCAAGTCCATCGGTCTCTCGCGGAATGGGGTTCAGGCCTGGTGTGACGCCTGCCGCCAGGCACCGGGAACAGCAAAGGTAGGCCCCCGTGAGCCGTCGCGGGAGCCGCATCCTGCAAATGCAGATTCGGGGTTTCCAGCAGACACCCCGGATTGTCCGCCCTCCCCGTGCTCCGTATGATCGTTCGGCCATGATCCGGGTGGGCAGGCTCGTCTGAGCACCACAGGCCGATCAAGAATCTGGATGACTGGAGGTCCGATGGATCCAGCGACGGGACAGCCAAGAGACACCTGGGGCTCGAAGGCCGCATTCATTCTCGCAGCCGCCGGAAGCGCCATCGGACTGGGCAATATCTGGGGCTTTCCGACCGTCGCCGGTCAGAACGGCGGGGCCGCCTTCCTGGCCATCTATCTCGTCGCCGTCGCGTTCATCGGTGCGCCCGTGATGCTTGCCGAGCTGATCGTAGGTCGGAGGACCGGGCGGAACCCGGTCGGCGCGTTCAAGGCGCTCGCCCCGCGGACGGCCTGGGTGTTCGTCGGCGGCCTGGGCGTGCTCACGGGGCTGGCAATCCTCAGCTTCTACTCGGTGATCGCCGGCTGGACGATGTCCTACATCTTCAAGTCGGCGATCGGCACTTTCGGGCCCGAAGCCGACACGGCAGCGATCTTCGCCGAAGTGGCGGGGAATCCGATCCGGGCGATCGGCTGGCACTTCGGTTTCATGGCGCTCACGATCTACGTCGTGCTCGGAGGCGTGCGGGACGGCATCGAGCGGTGGACAAAGGTGCTGATGCCCGTGCTGTTCGTCCTCCTGCTGGCGCTGGCGGTTCGGGCGGTGACCCTGTCGGGCGCCGCCGAGGGGCTCGAGTTCTACTTCAAGCCGGATTTCAGCAAGGTCACGGGGGGCGTGGTCCTGGCGGCGATCGGGCAGGCGTTCTTCAGCCTGAGCCTCGGCATGGGCGCCATGATCACCTACGGATCATACGTATCGAAGCGTGACGACCTCGTCTCATCAGCCGCCTGGGTTACCGCATTCGACACTTCGATCGCCATCCTGGCCGGTTTGATCATCTTCCCGACCCTGTTCCATGCGGGTCTGGAGCCCGGAGTCGGTGGCCCGGGGATGGTCTTCGTGGTGCTCACCTCCCTGCTCTCCTCGATCCCGCCGGCACCGTGGGGCGGAATCGTGTTCGGGACCGGCTTCTTCATGCTGCTCGGAATCGCCGCCCTGACCTCGAGCGTGTCGCTGCTCGAAGTCCCGACCTCGTGGGCCGTGGACGAACGCGGCTGGTCACGAAAGCGCGCGGCAGTGATGCTGGGTGTAATGGCCTTCCTGCTCGGAATCCCGAGTGCCCTGGCGAACGGAGCCGTACCCTGGTTGACCAACCTGCCCGGAGTCGGGACCGATTTTCTCACTTTCCTGTTCACGCTGTTCGGTCAGTATTCGCTGGTGATCGGGGCGTTGCTTATCAGCCTGTTCGTCGGGTGGGTGTGGGGAGTGCAGGCCGCCGGCGAGGAAGTGAGAGAAAACGACGGCAAGTTCACGCTTGGTCGGTTGTGGGCGTTTCTGATCCGGTTCATCTGCCCGATCGCCATCACGGCGATCCTTCTGAACCTCGTGTGGGGGCTGTTCGGGGCCTGAGCCGCTCGCCCCGATCAGTCAGTGTCGGGAGGCAGCACGGAGTCGCTGATCTCGGCGATGGCACGGAATGTATCGCGAGCCGCCTCGGTGACCGCGTCTCGCTGGTCGGGCGTCAGCTGAACCTCGTCCGCCAGTCGCTTGAACTCCGCCCACATCTCCGGCTGGCGGTCCAGGTACGGGTCCATGTAAGCGAGGCCGGCGCGATCTTCAATCTGCAGGGAACGCTCGAGGACCCGGGCGAGGAATCTTCCGCCGTTGGTGCTCCCCTCGAGGACGTAGAGCGGACCGAGTAACGCGACCGGATCAGATCCCACGAAGTCTTCCACTTTGCCGATGAACTCCCTCGTCGGCGGAAGAACGGGGACGGTCTCCGGGGAAACGGAGAACGCCGCCAGGTCCCGGTCCAGGTCCGGTACACGACGTCGGTCGTTCGTGAACAATCCCGCGAGCTCCGGATGTGAATCCAATACCGCGTCCAGAGAAGCTTCGATGGACTCGTGCAGGTGGCGCAGCTGACCCAGGTACATGACGTACGCCCCCGGCGGGAGCGTTCCCTTCGCCATCGAGCGCTGAAGAGGCCGCGACTCGGCCTCCTTGTGGAGCGCACGCGTTGACTCCCTCAGATGGGCCATGATCCCGGTAGCTCCGTTCTCCATCCCCACCTCTTCGATCACGTAGTTGATACTCATTCTCAACAAGACGGGAGAGTATAGAAGCACCCGCCCTGTGCGTCAACGAGGATGAAATAAGCCGGGGGGCGCGGTGGTCGCG
>Ga0316201_10000964_pt1 | contig 18340 bp, 17 predicted proteins | sample CS6wburrow_MG_FD_204516 | JGI IMG/M metagenome (GOLD analysis project Ga0316201, IMG submission 204516) | Coastal sediment microbial communities from Delaware Bay, Delaware, United States - CS-6 worm burrow | ecosystem: Environmental > Aquatic > Marine > Coastal > Sediment | place: USA... | reverse complement strand
CGTCAAGACCCCGAAAGGACGGCCGAAAACGAAGATGAGTCAAGTCTTGCACCCTGTTGAGAGGATGAAGCCGTGAGCAAGGATCTTACCCTTCCGGGATCGGAAATGCCCGTCATCGATGAAAATCGTCTGATGAGCGAATTCGGCGGGGATGAGGAAATCCTGGCCGAGCTGCGGGATCTCTTCCTGGACCACGCTCCGCCGCTGTACGAGGCCATCGTCGCGGCCGTCACGTCGGGCGATTGCGAGTCGCTGGTCAAGGACGCGCACAGCTTCAAGGGCGCCTGCGCGACCTACGGCGCCCCGCGCCTGGCCCTGATCTGCAAGGAATTCGAGGCCTGGGCCAAGCAGAACAACCTGGAATCGATCCGGACCAACCTGCATCACCTCGACAACGAGTACCGTGCGGTCTTCGAGGCCATCGGCAGCATCGGGGTGCGCTAGCAGGACCGCGGATCAGCACCAGCGGCCCGGAACGCCTCGCGGCGGTCCGGGTCGTTTGTTTTTCAGGTGGTGGCGATGTCGTCGTCGATCGGCGGAGCGCCGGGTACGCCCTCGAAACGGGGGCGATCGAGCGCCTTGAGGATACGCCGGCAGAACATGTGGTAGATGTGCGTCTCCCAGTTCACGATGCCCGCGCGCATGTGCAGTTGCCGCAGATACGTCAGGAATTTCATTTTCTCGTGATCGTTGTAGCCGACGGAGTCCATGGCCCAGGCGAGATGAGCGTACATGTTGTCGAGCTCGACCTGGGTCGGCAGCTTCGTCTGACGGTGGGGATGCCGTACCCGCATTTCCGGTCGGAGCACATCCGGACCCGGGGCGTTGCGCGGTTGTCCGGTGCTGCCGGGGGCCTGCGCCCGCTGCATGGCCTGGCGGATTTCCCAGCTGTAGAGCATCACCGCCTGCGCCAGGTTCAACGAGGGTTGTTCGGGCGCGGTGTCGACGGTCGACAGGTACCGGCAGATGTCCGCCTCGTCGTTGGTCAGGCCGGTGCGCTCGGTTCCGAACATGATGACCACCTTGCCCGAGCGGGAGTGGTCGGCGATGTGATCAGCCAGCGCCGCCGGCGTCAGCAGCGCCCGCTTGCGGAGCTGGCGCATGCGGGCGGTCGTGCCGGTGACGACCAGGGCGTCGGTGATGGCTTCGTTCAGGGTGTCGACAACCAGGGCCCCGTCGAGAATGTCCTCGGCGCCGTGGGCCAGGGCGCGGGCGCTGCGGCCTTTGGGGTTCAAGGGATCGATCAGCCGCAGGTGTTTCAACCCCATGGTCTTCATGGCCCGGCAGGCTGCGCCGATGTTCATCGGCTCGGTGGTGCGGCTGAGGACCACGACCACGTTGTCCAGACTGGGCATGTCCCGGGTATCGGCAATACCGGGGCCGTTCATGTCCTGACGGGAACCGGTCAATCCTGTCTCTCCAGCAGCATGAGGGTTTCGATGTGGGCGGTCTGGGGGAACATGTCCAGCACCTTCAGCCGCAGGGGCCGGTAGCCGGCGGCGGTCAGGGCGGCCGCATCGCGGGCCAGGGTGGCCGGGTCGCAGCTCATGAACAGGACGTGGCGCGGATTGGCCTGCAGCAGGGCTCCCAACCCCTCCTTGCCCAGGCCGGTCCGCGGCGGATCGACAAGGCAGAGCGAGTGCTGCCAGAACTCGGCGGGCGCCAGCTCGGGCTGGTTGAGGACCTTGCCCAGACGGCCGAGATGGACGGTAACCTTGTCCCGGGCGGCTTCACTGCGCTTGATGTTGTTGCGCGCGTCGCGAAAGCTGTTGGCGTCGCTGTCGATGGCGACCACCTTGTCGAACAGATCGGCCAGGGCGAGGCTGAACAGACCCACGCCGCAGAACAGGTCACCGAGCAGCCCGCCGAGCCGGTCGGCGTCCTTGAGTTCCCCGATCCAGTCGCGGACGACCGCCAGGGCCTCGGTGGTGACCTCGTGGTTGCCCTGGAAGAAGCTCTGGGCGCCGACGCGGTACTTGTGGCCGGCGAGCTCGTGGATCAGGTAGTCGCGGCCCCACAGCGGTAGGTTGTTGAACATGAGGCCCTGGCATCCCGGAGCCGGCGGTTCGCCCTCCGGAAGGGCGGCCAGGATCTTCTTCATGATCCTCAGCCGGCTCGGGTTGGCAAAGATGGAGACCAGCCACCCCCCCCGGCCGTCCAGGCGGACGACCACCTGTTCCGCCGGCGGCAGCATCCGCAACCAGGGCAGGATGTCGTCGTTGAAGGCCGCGGGCATCAGCGCGCAGCTTTCCAGAGGAACGACCTCGTGGGTTCCGCGGCGCATCAGGCCGTAGAAGTTGGCGGGGTTGGCAAAAACCCTGATCCGGTTCCGGTACCCGAGCTCGCCGCCCGCCTCGGGGCCGGAAATGAGCCCGCCGACATCCATCTTGCCCAGCCGGGAGAAACAATCGGCGACGATGTCGGCCTTGACCCGGCGTTGGGCGGCCGGTGCGAGGTGTTGCAGATCGCACCCGCCGCACTGGCCGAAATAGGGGCAGGGCGGTTCCTGGCGGCCGGGACCCGGCTCGAGAATCTCCTCCACGCGGGCGCGTACGAAGCCCTTGCGCCGTTCGACCACCGCCGCTTTGACCCGGTCGCCCGGAGCGGTCAGCGGGACAAAGACGGCCTGGCCTTCGTGGCGGGCCAGCCCGGCACCGCCGGTGACCAGTTTCTCGATGGTGAGCTCCAGGAAACCGGAATCTTCCGGTTGGGGCGGTTTTTCCGGAATATCCGGATTGCTGTCTGTCTGCTTGTCATTCATGGTGCTGCTAAACTAGCATGGAGCACTGGCGGGGGCCAGAAAACAGAAATCGCCCCCGGTTCGATGGAAAAGGAATGGACTCCGTGAAGCCCAGGGAAAGAGCCCTCAGCACGAACTGTTTGTTTCCGGCGATATTTCTGCTATTGCTATGGAACGCCGGTGGTTGTGCGCCCAAACGCGTTGCTGGATCCGGCGCCGTCATCGCGACCGCGCCGGCGACCGGATACGAGCCCGCCGCCAGCGGTGGCGACATATCCGGCGAGGGGTCTCCTGCCGGCGCCGCTGACGACACGGCCCCGGGCTTCAACCCGCAGCTGCCCGAACCCCGGGTCCTGGGACGGGCCGGCGTGTTCGACGTCGCACCGGACCGCAAGCGTCCCAGCCGACCGCCCACCGGGCCGGAGGGCTCGCGTCTGGGATTCGAAGCGGCGGCCCTGGCCAAGAAGCAGCTGGGCAAGCAATACCAGTGGGGCGCGGCGGGGCCCGACAAGTTCGACTGCAGCGGATTGGTCATGTTTGTCTACAATAATCTCGGTGTCCAGCTGCCCCGGGTTTCGTCCCGGCAGGCCTCGGCGGGGGTTCACGTCGAACGCAAGGATCTGCGCCCGGGGGACCTGGTCTTTTTTGTCCTCTCTGGTTCGAGGATCAACCACGTGGGGATCTATGTCGGGGGCGGGAAATTCGTCCACGCCCCGCGTCGCTACAGCCCTGTCCGTACCGACAGCCTGAACGATTCGTGGTGGCGCCGCCGGTACCGGGGCGCCCGTCGCATCCAGTGAGGACGCCTGCCCCTTGACCATGGCTTCACCCGACACACGGACCCGGATCCGGACATTGGCCGTCATGGCCGCCTGCGGCGTCTTGCTGGTTGCCGCCGGCGGTGCGGACGCCCAGACCGGCGGTGCGTCCTTCTGGGGCGAGACCGCGGCTCCGGCGGATTCCCTGGGCTTCCGGGACACCTTCTGGGGCCCGGTCTCCTCCCACCCCGATTCCCAGGCCGCCTATTTCGGCGACCGCGCGCGACCCGGCTGGGAAACGGCCGTCATGGTACCCTACTGGGTCATCGGGCTGCCGTTCCGCCTGGTCTATTACGGTGTGGACCAGACCGTCATCGGGATGGACAGGCTGGGGCTGTTCGGCGTCGCAGCGGAGTATCCCGGCGTGCGGGGGCCGTGGGGAACCTACATCATGCCGATGATCGCCATCGGCGACAACGAGGGGTTCACCCTCGGCGCGGAAGTCACCCGCCCCGACTTTCTGGGCGAGGACAACCTCTTCTTCCTGAAAGCATCCACATCCACCCGGCGGGCCGACGAAATCGCGGGCGGTACCCTGTTTCACCTGGGCCCGGAATGGACGCTCCAGATCGGCGGCGGCGGGGAAAAGGTCAACCTGACGCGCTACTACGGCCTGGGTTACGACTCCTTCAACGGCGACCTCTCGTATTATCAGCGCCAGACGTCGTGGGGCGGCTTCGAGCTGGCCCGCGATCTGGGCGGCAAGATCGGACTCGAGTTCAAGAACTACTTCTCGCGGGTCGAGGCCCTCGAACCGCGGTACCGGACCGACCAGGCGCTCGGGCGGGTCCATCGTGACGCCGTTCCCTTCGGATATCCCGGCGAGTCGAACGGCTGGACCACGCGGTTGGCCATCGTGCGCAACAACGCCGACCAGTCGGGACGCCCGGGCAGCGGCGGTTTCCAGGACGTCGGCGTGTCTTTCTTCACCGACTCCGACGGCAGCGGTCTCAAGTACCTGACCTACCACGTCAACGTGGAGAAGTTCTTCTCGCTGTGGCACACCGACCGGACGCTCGCGGTGCGCGGATTCCTCAACCGGATCGACAACGCCGGAACCAGCGAGATACCCTTCACGCGCCTGGTCACCTTCCAGCGGCCCGACGAGCTGCGGGGGTTCACCTCGCTGCGATTCTACGACAAGGGGTCGGTCGGTTTCTCGACGGAATACCGCTGGCCGGCGTGGGTGGCCCGGGGCCGGGACGATCTCGGTCTGGACGCCTACCTGTTTACCGACATCGGCCAGGTCTACCACAAGACCAGCGAGATCAGCCTGAACAACGTCCAGGTCACCGGCGGCCTGGGCCTGCGTCTGATCGATTCCCAGCGGGGATTCGCCGGCCGGTTCGAACTGGGTCTCAGCGAAGAGTCCGCGGTGGTCCGCCTGAAGTTCAGCCAAACGTTCCAGTACGATCCGAAAGGTCTGCTCTATGGCAAGAACCCGACCAAGGTCTATTAGCGGAGCCCGCGGTGCCGGCCTGCTGGCCGTGGCCTGGGTGTGCCTGTTGACGGCGCTGCCGGCGACCAGCGTGGCGCGCGAGCCGTTGGTGGACGGACCGGTGGTCTGGTACGCCGCCGATCGCGAGCCCAGTGAGGTTCCCGCAGCCGGGGAACCGGGCCTGGTGCCCTACGCCGTGGATTCGTTCGTCGGCCGACCGTTTTCCCGTTTCTGGCATCCGGGTCGGTTCTTTCGCTGGCTGGGCACCGGTGACCGGGTGCAGCGGGCGGCGAACGTGAATCCGCTGGACGAGGTCGTCAATTCGACCTGGTTCAACAACCGCATCGGCACCAGGACCCTCACCGACGCTGAGCTCGTCGCCGGGCCGGCGCACGGCCTGCCGCTGGTCGCCGGGCCGGACCGCAGCCGGCCGTGGACCATCATCGGCGCCAAGACCGCCGGTGTCACGCCGGGCTTCCGGATCAAGGACGCCCGCGGCGACGTCTGGCTGCTGAAGTTCGACCCGCCGCACCATCCGGGCATGACCATCCGCTCGGGCGTCGTGGTCAACCTCCTGTTCCATGCCATGGGATTCAACACACCGGTCGACAGGCTGGTGGTTTTCGACCGGGACGAGCTCGTGGTCGGCGAGGGCGCCCAGATGCGCGTGGGCCGCGAGGGCCGCGTGCCCATGACCGAGGCCAATCTCGACTCCATCCTGGCGGCTACCGAATCCGTTTTCGACGGCCGTTTCCACGCCCTGGCCAGCCGCTACCTCGACGGCGTTCCCCTGGGCCCCTTCGACGACCAGGGCCGGCGCGCGGACGATCCCAACGACACCATCCGGCACCAGGACCGCCGTGAGCTGCGGGCGCTGAAGGTCTTCGGCGCCTGGGTGAACCACTTCGACACCAAGATGCACAACTCCCTGGACATGTATGTCGGCGAGCCGGGAAAGGGATTCGTGCGCCACCACTTGATCGATTTCGCCTCGACCCTCGGCGCCTACGGCGATCAGCCTGTCCGCCGTTTCGGGTTCGAGTACGGCTTCGATGTCTTTCCGATCACCGGGCGGCTGTTGACCCTGGGGTTCAGGGAGGACAAGTGGGTAAATCTGGAAAGACCCGCGGGTCTGGACGAGATCGGCCTCCTCGATGTCGAGCTGTTCGAGCCGCAGGATTGGAAACCCGACCTGCCCCACAGCGGCATGGCCAACCTGACGCGGCTCGACGGTTACTGGGCGGCCAAGATCGTGTCGGCCTTCACCGATCGGCAGCTGCGCCTGATCGTGGAGCAGGCCCGTTACCAGAACCCCGACGCGGCCGACTTCCTGGTGCGCACGCTGGCCGGTCGCCGCGACAAGATCGCCCGCTACTGGTTCGACCGGGTACCACCCCTTGATTACTTCAAGGTCGAACCGCAGGGTCTCGTCTTCCATGATCTGGCCGTCGAACGGGGCTACGCAGCGGCGACATCCACCCGCTACCGCTACCGCACCGCGGCCGTGGACAGCGGGCGCGGCGTGCAGGGTGATCCGGGCTGGACGCCGTGGGTCGAAGTTGCGACCACTGTGCTGCCGATACTCGGTGCCGACGGCAGGCTGCGGGCAGACATTCCCCGGGGCGACGACTCCCACCGCTTCCTGGCCGTCGAGGTCCAGCTGAATCGGGGTAACCGGTGGAGCGCTTCGACAACGGTCTACGGAGCTTACGGCAGCGGTCGCATCGTGGCCCTGGACCGTTGACATGAAGGAAACCATGGACAGCCAGCAAGCCGACAACCGCAACCCTCTGGAACGCCTGCTGGGGCTCTTCGCTCCCGTCCGCGGCGGTGAAGGCGGCGTGGTCCTGCTCATGGCGCTCAACATCTTCCTGCTGATGACCGCCTACTACATCATCAAGCCGGTGCGCGAAGCCCTGATCCTGGCCGACTGGGGCGCCGAGGCCAAGATCTACGCTTCGGCGGGCCAGGCGGTGCTCTATCTGGGTCTGGTCCCTCTCTACAGTCGTCTGGCGGACAGGATGCCCGTCAAGCGGCTGATCACGACCGTGCTCCTGTTCTTCGCCGGCTGCCTGGTTGTCTTCTACTTCCTGGCCTTGACCGGACTTGATATCGGCATCGCCTTCTATCTGTGGGTCGGGATCTTCAACATGATGGTCGTGGCCCAGTTCTGGTCGTTTGCCAACGATTTCTACACCGAGGACCAGGGCAAGCGGCTGTTCGCGATCATCGGGTTCGGTATGTCCGCCGGCGCCGTCTCGGGCGGTTTCATCACCGGTCGCCTGATCGGACCGCTGGGTCTGCACCAGCTGCTGCTGCTGTCGGGAGCCATGCTGCTCCTGAGCCTGGTCCTGACCAGGATCACCGAACGGCGCCGGACAACCGCACGCGCCCGCCGGTCCGCCGCGCCCGTCGAGACCGCAACCATGGAGGCCGGCAACGGCTTCGCCCTGGTGTTCCGCAACCGCTACCTGCTGCTGATCGCCTCGATGCTCATCATGCTCAATCTCGTCAACACCACCGGCGAGTACATCCTCGGCGCCCGCGTCGCTCAGACCCAGGAGGAAACGACACCCGTGGTCGTGCGCACCGCGGGCATGACCGACGCCGAGTTCACCAGCGCCACGAAGGCACGGCAGGACACCGTCCGCGGAGGCATCGGGACCTTCTATGCGAATTTCTTCTCGGTGGTCAACCTGGCCGGCCTGCTGATCCAGCTGTTCCTGGTGTCGCGGATCGTCGCCTGGATCGGGGTGCACCGGGCGGTCATGGTCCTGCCCGTCCTGGCCATGGGCGGCTATGCCCTGGTGGCGGTCTTCCCGGTGCTGGCGGTCGCCCGTTGGGTGAAGACCGCCGAGAACGCCACCGACTATTCCCTGCAGAACACCGTCCGCAACATGCTCTTCTTGCCCACCACCCGGGGCGAAAAGTACAAGGCCAAGCAGGCCATCGACACGTTCTTCGTGCGCATGGGGGATGTCATGGCGGCCCTGCTGGTTCTTGTCGGCACCACGGTTCTGGGTCTGACGGCCGGCAGCTTCGCGGCGGTCAACGTGGCGCTGGCCGCTGTCTGGGTCGTCCTGGCCTATTTCATCGGACGCAGATACCTCCGCCTATCCGGCCGCTCTTCCTGACTTCCGGTTTGCCTCACGGAGTCCTGCCGCCGGTGGCACGGCGGTTGCCTCTACTTCAGCACAGGGCCAGGGCGGAGTTCCAACGTGCCTGTGACCGGCCGCATGACCCGCCCCTGCCCCTCGTGTTCGATCGTTACCGGAACGTCGGTAATGTGTTTTAGAAAAACAATTTGTGTTATTGGCGGAGTCGATCGCCACGCCACGGAATCTGACTTCCTGCGCCGTGGAGCTCGGCCGCCTGGAAGTTCACGAACAAACGTGGCGGTCAATTTTCTGACGCCACCGGTAAGGGCCGCCGCAGGCGACCTGACTCACCAACACGGAGGTTGGTCATGCCCACCGCATCAAACGTCGCCACGATCGCCCAGGCCGGAAAATTCCTGTCGTTCAGGCTCGGGTCCGAGGAATACGGTCTCGAGATCCTCAAGGTCCAGGAGATCGTGGGCGTCACCGGCATGATGAGGGTGCCCCACGTCCCGGGTTACGTCCGCGGCCTGCTCGCGCTGCGCGGCCGAGCCGTGCCGGCGATCGACCTGCGCCACAAACTGGGCCTGCGTCCCGTAGAGGACACCGCCAAAACCTGTGTCATCGTCGCCCAGGTGGGATTCGGCGGAACGGTCCTGACGGTCGGCCTGGTGGTGGACGAGGTCTGCGAAGTGGTCAATATCGCCGAAGACCAGATCGGTTTTCCGCCCAGTTGCTGCGGCGGGATGGAAGGCGTCGACTTCGTCAACGGCCAGGGCACGCTCGGGGGCCGCGATGTGATCCTCATGGACGCCGACTCCCTGTTCACGCAGGAAGAGCTAAGGGTCGTGGCGGATCTGGTCGATTAAACAGGACGGTCATTCACGACCGCCTAACCCCAGCCAAAGGGCATCATGGTGCTTGTCAGAAACGAAATCCTGTCCAAGGTCAAAAATATTCCGTCCATGCCGTCGGTGGTCGTCAAGCTGAGGCAATTCCTCAGCGATCCCGACGTGAACTTCGACGAGCTGGCCCGGGTCATCGAGCACGACCCCGGCCTGACGGCCAATCTGCTGCAGCTGGCCAACTCCGCCTATTTCGGGTGGTCGCGCAAGATCAAGACGGTCAAGGAAGCCATCACCCGCCTGGGCACGAACCGCATCTTCCAGATGGTCCTGTGCATGTCGGTCGCGCCGCTCGTGCGCAAGCCCGTCAAGGGTTACGACATGGAATCGGGCGGCCTCTGGCGCCATTCCATCGCCACGGCCATCTGTGCCGACAAGCTGGCCATCGCGCTGAAGCTCGACGACGTCGAAGAGATCTTCACGGCCGGGTTGCTCCACGACATGGGCAAGGTGCTGCTGGGCACGTTCGTCGAAATCGACGACGAACCGATCAAGGACCTGGTCACCCGGGGGAACCTCTCCTTCAACGAAGCCGAGCGGGCCGTGCTCGGGATTGATCACGCCGAAGCCGCGGCGGTGCTGCTCGAAGCGTGGAACCTGCCGGAAAAAGTGGTCCTGGCAGCCCGCTGGCACCACAATCCCGAAGAGGCTCCCGCCGACGCCCAGCGGATCGTCGACCTGATCCATGCGGCCGACATCATCTGTATTCGCGGGGGGTGGGGGATCGGCACCGACGGGCCGAACTACCACGAGAACGAAGCGGCCCTGTCGCGCCTGGGGCTGACGGCGGCCGTGGAGGCCGACGTCACCCTCGCGGTGACAGAGGGCCTCGAGGAACTGAAGGACATGTTCAGTCTGAAGGACGAGGTTCCGGTCGCGCAATGACCACGCGGACGGCCCCCTCGATGGCCTCGCTGACGGCCTCGTCCAGATCCATCTTCGCGGAGAAATCCAGCAACTCCCGCGGCTTTGCGGTCAACGTGGGCCGCGGCGAGCGTATCGAGCAGCAATCCCGGTAGGGCAGGATTGACGTCTTGAAGGCCCCGATCTTACGGGACCAGGCGGTGATCTCCATCTTGTCCATGCCGACCAGCGGGCGCAGGATGGGCAGGGTGACGTCGGTGCTGATGGCGTGCATGTTGTGGAGCGTCTGGCTGGCCACCTGGCCCAGGCTGTCGCCCGTCACGAGGCCGAGACAGTTGTGCTGGAAGGCCAGCTTGACCGCGGTCTTGATCATGAAGCGGCGGAACATGACCATGTCGTAACTATCGGGGATCACGCCGATGGAGCGCATCTCGTAGGGCACGACCGGGACGAGGTGGAGGTTCAGCGCCACCGGCGAATACCGCGTCAGGATGGCGGCGAGATCCTTGATCTTGCCGACGTCCGCCTCGGCGACGTCGCGGCCGGAATAGAAATGGATGAAGTCGGGACGGCTGCCGCGGCGCATCATCAGCCAGGCGGCCACCGGTGAATCGATACCGCCGGAAAGCAGCACCATCGTCCGTCCGCTCGACCCGAACGGTAGCCCTCCCCAGGCCATCTCCTTGCCCGTGAAGACCAGGACATTTTCCTTGAGGATGAGCACGTTCACCACGAAATCGGGTCCGCTCATACGTCCGGGCAATCCGGTGGCCCGGTGGACGGCCCCGCCGACCTCGCGGCTGATCGCCGGCGAATTGATGGGAAAATCCTGATCGCTGCGACGCGTCTCCACCTTGAAGTTCCGGGCTTCGCCCCTGTTTTCCAGCGACAGTTCGACCGCCAGGGCGCACACGTCGGTCAGCCGGGGTGTGCGTCCAGCCGCCAGATCCTCAGCCAGCTCCACGTCGATCCCGGCGCGATCGAGGGCCACGACCGGGGAGACCCACTGCAGGCCGAACACATCGCGCAGCTTGGCGGCCACGGCCTCGGCCCGGTCGGGGTCGGACAGATGAATCAGCAGCCGGCTCTCGATGTGGCTGATCTTCTCCAGGGGTTCACCCTTGAGGGCCCGTGTGATGTTGTTGAGGAGCTTACGCAGGAATACGGTGCGGTTTCGCCCTTTGAGGGCGATTTCGGCGTAGGTGCAGGCGATGATCGGGGTGACCGTGGTCAACGTACGCTCCGGGTGTGGGATTCAGGCTGCGCCGGTAGTCCCGTGGTTGAAAATCCTGTTCAGTATCTTGTTCAGAATCTAGCAGCCACCACCGTCCGCGCAAGGTGCATCCTCGAGCGTCGGCAATCCCGGTTTGCCCTGGAGCGACCCACGTTATATTTTCGACAGGTAATCGATCATCCCCGGGGCGGTTTTCCGGACCCGATGTCTTCCCCAACGAGGAGAATTTCGTGAAAAAGTCAGCCCTCATCTTTGCTCTGCTGGCCGTTGTCCTGATGATCAGCCTGAGCGCGTGCGGCGAGAACAAGAACACCGCCGCCAGCAGCCCGCCGGCCACCACCGCCGAGGCGCCGGCCGCCGTTCCGGCTTCCGATCCCAACAGCTGGACCGGCACCGTTCTGGAAACCATGGATTCGGGCGGGTACACCTATGTGTATCTGGACACCGGCAGCGAGAAGATCTGGGCCGCCGGCCCCGCCAGCAAGGTTGCCGTGGGCCAGAAGGTCACCATGGACAAGGGCATGGCCATGCCCCAGTTCACCAGCAAGTCCCTGGACCGGACCTTCGATGTCATCTACTTCGTCGGTTCCATCGGCGCCGCCGGCCAGATGGCCGCGCCCGGCGCCGCGGACCACGCGCAAGCCGCCGAGTCGGGACACGCGACCAGCGGCACGCAGACCGTGCTGGACAAGGCTGCGGTGGGCGATGTTACCAAGGCGCCCGGCGGCTACACCGTCGGCGAGATCTTCTCCAAGGGCGCCTCGCTCAGCGGGCAGAAAGTCAAGGTGGCCGGCCAGGTCGTCAAGTTCACGCCCAACATCATGGGCACCAACTGGGTGCACATCCAGGACGGCACCGGCAGTGGCGATACCGCCGATCTGACCGTGACTACCAGCGCCGTCGTGGCCGCCGGCGACATGGTCGTCGTCGAGGGTCCCCTGTCGGTGAACAAGGACTTCGGCGCCGGCTACAAGTATGCCGCGATCATCGAAGGCGCCACGATCACCAAGAAGTAGGCCCAGGCCCGCGGGAACGGACCCGGAGCGGCTTGTCTCAGGAAACGCAGGACCCGGCGCACGCCGGGTCCTGTTCATGAAGGGCGGGCTCCCGGCTGCGTTCCTATCTTGATGGGCGAAAACAAGCACACAATTCCGCCCGCCGACGAACGGATCGTTCTTGAACCCCGAAGCCACGGAACTGGAGACCCAGCTCGACGCCCTGCCCGACGGTGATTCCCCCGAGCGGGTGGACGCGCGGATCAAGCTCGCGCGCGCGGTGATCATCGAGGATCCGCCGCGGGCCCGCGCACTCAGCCGCGAAACCCTGGCGATGGCCCGGCGGTTGGCCTATCCCCGCGGTATCGGCTTCAGCCTCTACCATCTGGGTTTCGTGGATTATCTGCAGTCGGACCACGAACAAGCGCTGGCCACGCTGCTGCAATCCGAACAGATCATGAAGACCCTCGAGGATCCCGAAGGACGGGGACTCGTGGTGGGAGCCAAGGCGGGGGTGTACCTCAGTCTCGGCGATTACGAAGAGGCTCTGGCCAGTTCCTTCGCCGCCCTGAAGCTCACCCGGCAAGTCGGCGACACCATGAACGAAGCCTGGCTGCTGCACGGCATCGGCGGCGGATACCACGAGCTGGGAGACTACCCGCGCGCCCTGCAGTACCACCGGGAGGCCCTGGAACTGTTCGAGGAGCTCTCCTTCGATGTCGGCCGTGCCCGGTCGCTGAACGGGTTGGGCACGGTCCACCAGTCGCAAGGTGAGTTCGACAAGGCTCTCGAATACGACCGCCGCAGTCTCGATCTCTTTCGCAGGGTCGGTAACGACCTCGGCGAATCGCGGGCCCTGCACGACATCGCCGTGAGCCTGCACGAACTCCGCGATTTCGCGGGGGCCAGGCGGCACCATCTCGAGGCCCTCGCGATCCGGGAGAAATACGGCAACAAGCAGGCGGTGAGCACCAGCCTGATCAGCCTCGGCAGGTTGTATCTGGCGGAGGGTAAGCCCGACCGCGCCCTGGCGCAGGTCCAGCGGGCGCTGGCGATTGCCGAGGAGATCAAGGCGAAGCCGCGCATCTTCCAGGCCCATCGGGTCCTGTCCGATATCCGCGCCGCCCTGGACGATCCGGCGGCGGCCCTCGAACACTACAAGAGCTACCAGGAACTGAAGGAGGAGGTGGCCGGGGACCAGGCCAGTGCGCGGGTGAAGAATCTCCAGGTCGGTTTCGAGATCGAGAAGGCCGAGCGGGAAGCCGAAATCTCACGGCTCAAGAACGTTGAACTCAAGGAAAAGAACGACCAGCTGAAGGCGTTGCTGAGCGAGCTCAAGGAAGCCCAGGTCCAGGTGATCCAGTCCGAGAAGATGGCGGCGTTGGGTTCGCTGGTCGCCGGCCTGCTGCACGAGCTCAACACCCCGCTGGGGGCCATCAACGGCATCAACGACACCTCGACCCGGTGCGTGGCCCGCATCCGGAACATTGTCGGCGCCGACCACCCGGAAGCGCTGGCCGACCGCAAATTCGTCCAGGCGCTGGAGATCCTCGAGCGCGACCAGGTGGTGACGCTCGACGCGATCACCCGGATCAGTCAGATCATCAGCAGCCTCAGGGGGTTCACGCGGCTGGACGGCGCGGCGGTCGAAAAGGCGGACCTGAACCGGTGCCTGGAAGAAACCCTGACGCTCCTGGAGCACGAGTTCAAGGATCGTGTCACGGTGGTCAGGGAGTTCGCTGACATTCCGGCGGTGGTCACGGACATCCGGGAACTCAACCAGGTCTTCATGACCCTGCTGCAGAACGCGGGCGAGGCCATCTCCAAGCAGGGTACGGTCACCGTGCGGACCCTGATGGGCGCCGAAGGTGTGCACATCGAGATCGCTGACTCGGGCGAGGGCATGGACGCCGACACCCTGGAACATATCTTCGAACCGACGTTCCTGAGCAAGGGCAAGCGGGTCAAGTCCGGCTTGGGCCTGCCGGCGGCGCACAGCATCGTCAAGAAGATCGGCGGTGACATCCAGGTGGAAAGCCGGCCCCGGCAAGGGACGGTTTTTCGGGTGTGGGTGCCGGCGCGTGATAGCCACCGCCCGCGCGGATTGAACTAAATCTCCCCGGTGGTTTTCCCCTATGCTACAATCCGGACTGGAACAATCCTGTATCCATGATCCACGGATTCCAGACGAAATTTACCATCCCGGGGAGGGACACGTATGAATTTCCGACTTTTGATCAGACCGTTGCTCTTGTTCGCGTTGCTGGCCGTTCCGCTGCTGGCGTTTGCCGGTGAGGAGAAAGCTCCGACGGCGGAAGACCATATGAACGGACTGGTGGAGATGTGCGCCGCCTCGGCCGAGGCGCGGGCGCAGCGGCACACCGACAAATCGCTCTATGAACGGCTCGGCGGGTATGACCGCATCCTGGAAATGACCACCGAGGTCGTGCGCCTGCACACGGTGAACGACCAGATCAAGCACACCGTCGCGAACGTCGACAAGAAGGCCTTGGCCAAACATGTCGCCGATTTCATGGCAGCCGGAATCGGGGGCACGGCCGAGTACACGGGCCGCGACTTGAAGTCCTCGCACGTCCACCTCGAGTTGACCGATGCCGATTTCCTCGCTGCGGGCGGAGACATCATCACCGCCATGCGATCCATGGATTACGGCCAGGAAGAGATCGACGAGGTTGTCTGCATGTTCGTGGGTCTGAAGGACCAGGTCGTGTTCAAGTAACCCGTGACCGGGCCCTAATGCGATCCAGCCGGAAACCGTCGCTGCCGGCAGTCGGGACAGGTGCCGAAGTATTCCAGGCGGTGCCCTTCGATCTGGAAGCCGGCGAGTTCTGCGGGCTGGCTGGGCACCTGGTCCTGATTCAACTGGATGATATCCTCGATCCGTCCACAGTCGGTGCAGCGTACGTGGTAGTGGGGTTCGAGTTTGCCGTCGAAGCGCGTTTCGGTCCCGGCGAACTCGATCCTGCTGATCCGTCCGTCCTCGTGCAGAACCTCCAGGTTGCGATAGACGGTGCCCAGGCTGATCCGAGGCAACCGTCGCCTCACCGCAGCGTATAGTTCAGCAGCGGTCGGGTGCGTGTCCAGTTGGCACAATTCCTCAAGAATAACCCTTCTTTGGGGAGTGTTTCTTCTCAGTTTTCCAGTTGGCATGTTCCCGTCCTCCACATGATCGACCAATCCCCGACGCGAAAGCACACGGGCGAGCGGCTTAGATGGCGTCAATCTAACAATAATGATAACAAACTGTCAACCACGCGCGCCGGCATAAATTCGATGAGCGAAAAGTGACAAATTGCGTTCAAACCATTACCCCGGTCGGTACCGTCATAGTATAGAGCCAGATGGACGGAGTGGCCTTGCGTCTCGCCTGAAGGAGAAAGCGGATCGATGGTGAAGGTGCTGGCAGGAAATCACGCAGGTGAAGATCCGGGGCGGGCCCTTGCGATCGACCGGGGGCTGGCCGAGCGGGCCGCCGAGGGTGACCGCACCGCGTTCGAGGAGATCTACCGCCGGCATGCCGACCGCGTCCACGGGCTTTGCCTGCGCCTGACGGCCGATGCGCTGGAGGCCGAAGGCTTGACCCAGGACACCTTCGTCAAGGCGTGGTTCGCGATTGCCGGCTACGCCGGCCGGGGGAACCTGGGAGGCTGGCTCAGCCGGGTGGCGGTGAATCTCTGGCGGGACCGCTTCCGCGCCCGGAACCGCCGGGGCCGCCTGCTGGATTCCCTGACCGCCGAAGCCTACGGCGACCGTCCCGAGGCGGCTTCGGCGGATATGACCGGAGGTCCCACGGGCCGGGGTGACGGGGTCGTCGACCTGTTGACCGCCCTGGATCTCGAGCGGTGTATCGCGCGCCTGCCCGAAGGCGGGCGGGTGGTCTTTGTCTTCCACGACGTCGAAGGGTACACCCACCGGGAGATCGCCGGCTTGCTGGATGTCGCGGTCGGGACCGTCAAGGCCCAGCTGCACCGCGCGCGCCGGCTGCTCAGGAAAATGCTGACCGAAGAAAGGAAGACCGCTCATGGAGCGTAACGAGGAACATGCGGCGGCGGATCGCCAGATCAGCGGCCTGGCAGACCGGATGAGAACCGAAGGCGTACCGCCGGGGCGCGACCTTTGGCCCGGGATCGACCGCGCCATCACGGCCGCGGAGAGGCAGCATTTCGCTATCCCACGCCCTGCCGGCGCTCGGGATCGGTTCAGACCGCTGGCCGTGGCCGCGACGCTGGCTGTGCTGCTGATTTCAGGCGGGGTGATGGTCCGGCAGTACGACACCGGGACCGGACCGGCGCCCGCACCGGTGCGGCTGGTCGAACGGGACCGCGGCGTTGCCGCCGCAGATGGTCTCGAGGTCATCGACCGGGCCCTCGCGGAGCTGTCCTCGGCGCTGGACCGCGATCCGGAAAACCGCAATCTGTCCCATTTGGCGCTCATGATGCACAAGAAACGCGGAAACCTGCTGCGACGGGATATCGCCAGCCGCAACATGTGAACTGTCCACGATTTGCACCCACGTCCGGCGCGGCCGGGCGACCCAACGGAGGAAACGAAATGATCCGGAAGAACGACAATCCCCAGCGGCTGATTCCGTTGCTGGTCCTGATCTTCGCCCTGGCTGCTTCGGCGGCGCTGGCGGACCGGGAAGTCAATGAATCGGGGGCGGCCGCGGCCGACGGCATGGTGATGATCGAAAACATCGTCGGTTCGATCACGGTGATCGGCTGGGACAAGAACGAGATCCAGGTCGCAGGCACTCTCGGCGAGGACGTCGAGGACCTGATGGTCGACTTCGGCCGCAAGAAGAGCCGGATCAAGGTCGTCTACCCCAGAAAGAGCCGCAACATCAGCCAGGGAGCCGATCTGGTGATCCATGTGCCGGCCGGCAGCAAGGTGGAGGTGGAGTGCGTGAGCGCCTCGGTCGAGGTATCCGGCGTATCGGGCGAGGTGGAAGGTTCGTCCATCAGCGGTGATGTCACCATCACGGGCCCGTGCCGGTCCATCGAAGCCGAATCGATCAGTGGAGACGTTCTCATCGATGGCGGTGCGTCCGAGGTGGAGGCGGCCAGCATCAGCGGCAAGGTGAAGGTCCGCGGCGATGTCGGGGAAGTGGATGCCGAGACCGTCAGCGGCCGGATCGATCTGGATTTCACCAGGTACCTGAAGCTGGACCTGGAGTCGGTGTCCGGGAGCGCCACGGTCCAGGGTGAACTCGACAGCGAAGGCTCCTTCAGCTTCGATCTCCACAGCGGCGATCTGACCCTGGTGGTGCCCGCGGATGTGAGCGCCGACTTCGAGATCGAGACGTTTTCGGGCGAGATCGACAACAATTTCGGCCAGAAGTCGCGCAAGACCAGCAAGTATACCCCCGGGCGCGAACTGGCGTTCACCAACGGCGCGGGCGAGGCCCGGGTGCGGATCAGCACCTTCAGCGGCGACGTGGTGATCAAGAAGAAGTGACGGTCCGGACGGACCGGATGTCGCCCGCGAATGAAGCCGGGTTGCCGCAGACCTCAGGGTCGACGGCGCCCGGCTTTTTTTCGAAAAACAGGGGTCGGCAGCACGAATTTCAGCGAAAACAGCCACCAAAACGCCCTTCAGATGCCGCTAAAAGGCCCTAAATGGCATTTCGGGGCTTTTGAGAGAATAGAATCAGGTATTTGGTGTTGACACGATTTGCAGCCCCGGTCCCTAATGGATCCTATCAGTAGAGAAACTGGCTTTGCATGGAAATGTGTGGGATGACAGTTAGGTCGTTTCACGTCGGTCCAACTGGTCCCGGCTGTACGGAATAACGCGGGACCGACCGGACGGATGAGGGAGAATGCAGGGTCACCAAACAGGAGGTTGCTACTGATGAGGTCCACTACTTGGCGCGCCTTTATGCTTTTTACCCTGACGCTCGTTCTGGTGTCTGGTGCCATGGACGCCCAGGCCGCCCGTCGGTCGAGTCTGGCGGGCAACCAGTTCATCAACGACGCTGACGACATGTTCGCTTTCCCCCAGTTGATCGCGAAGTACAAGAACCGGGTCATCTTCGACCTTGCCCCCGGCAATGGCGATGAGGGCAACGGCTCGATCATCTTCGGCGACAACACCGTGTGGAACTTCAACACCGGCCGCAGTGATTTCCTCAACAATACGGCCAACTGGGCCTGGGGCATGGGCGACCGCTTCAGTCCCATCGACATGAACGGTATCCCCGGCAACAACGGCGCCAGCGGCAACGG
>Ga0316201_10000963_pt1 | contig 18341 bp, 17 predicted proteins | sample CS6wburrow_MG_FD_204516 | JGI IMG/M metagenome (GOLD analysis project Ga0316201, IMG submission 204516) | Coastal sediment microbial communities from Delaware Bay, Delaware, United States - CS-6 worm burrow | ecosystem: Environmental > Aquatic > Marine > Coastal > Sediment | place: USA... | reverse complement strand
CCGACCTGGTACGGTGTTGAGTTAAAGGGAAATTTTGAACAAACGGATGGAGATTTTTTAAATCCTGCTCAATCACTCCCTGATGACGGACTCTACAGCGCAGGAGTTTCGTTCTCTCTTGGACAAGGTTTCCTGGCCAATGATCGAATGGCAACCCTTAGAAAGGCGAAGTATTTCAGGGAGCAGACACTTGCAGAAAGGGATCTCCTGGTAAATGAAATTCTGTTTGAGGCTTCCGTAGCCTATTTCGATTGGTTACAGACGTTTAATGATCGCGAGATTTATAAAAATTTTTTAGACAATGCTGCTATTCGGTTTGAAGGGGTAAAGGAAAGAGCTATTTCAGGGGATATTGCGGCTATTGATACAGTAGAGGCCAAGATAGCCTATCAAAACAGGGCACTAGGGTTAACCCAGGCAGAGGTGGCGCTTCGCAACGCGGCATTGAAGTTGTCTAACTTCCTCTGGATGCCTAATGATGTTCCTGTAGAACTGGAAGACAACGTGATTCCGGATACTTCTTTGCAAAACGATATCGATATAGCCCTGGAAATACTCGGGAAATCACTCGACAGTTTTACGATTGAAAATCATCCTAAGATAAAATCCCTTGGCCTCAAAATAGAACAGTTAGTGATAGACAGGAGACTTAAAACCAACAACTTATTACCGAAGATAGACCTGGAATACAACTTCTTGACCGAAACACCGGAACTGATCAATTCCCTTGGTTCCGAAAATTACAAAAGCGGACTCAATATAAGCTTGCCGCTCTTTTTACGAAAAGAAAGAGGGGATCTCAAATTGGCCAAATTCAAAGTTCGGGATGCAGAATACGAATACAATAATGCTGCTGTTTCTATCACCAATAAGATCCTGGCTATTTACAATGAACTGGATTCTTTTGAAGAACAAAATCAATTGGTATACGAGATTGTATCAAATTACGATGCTTTATTGAGTGGTGAGGAACGTAAATTTAGTTTTGGGGAGAGTTCCCTTTTCCTTATTAATTCCAGGGAGCGAAGCCTTATCGATGCCAAGTTGAAGCAGAATGAGCTACAAAACAAATTCTTCAAGGCAAAAGCAAAATTGTTCCAAAGTCTTGCCATAAACCCTGAAAACCTGTAAGTATTCTGCCTTTTTTACTACAAACAGCATGGAGTTACCTAATATCTATTAATTAGCATTCCCATAATGAACCCAGAATGAAAGAAGCAATTACCTCGAAGGCAGCATTGACAACGAAAGCAATTATTGCTGATGCCTTGTCCAACGCGATGACATACGATGCCTTTAAGTCACTCGTAAAAGAACTATCAGCAACAGGCGGTACCTCCGGGCCCGAACAGACCGATGCATATAAGGAATATACCGTGTTGAATGATCAAAGAATGAAACGCTGGGATAAGACTTTAAAAATAGCGGATGAGAAAGTTGATAAAATCAGTAGATTTAAGCAAAAAATTGTCTGGTTGGTCATTACAGAAAGTTGGTGTGGAGATGCTGCCCCAACCTTACCGGTCATGAATAAAATAACGCAACTTAATCCTAATATTGATCTCAAAATTGTTATGCGAAACCAGTATCCGGAATTGATGGACCTGTTCTTAACCGATGGTAAAATGTCCATCCCAAAATTGATCATGATCGATCAAAATACGTATGAGGTGCTTGGATCCTGGGGGCCATTGCCCGGCAAAGCGATGATGCTGGCCTCAGAATATAAAGAACAGCATGGTCAGCTAACGGCAGAATTTAAAGAAGACCTACAAGTATGGTTCAATGCAGATAAAGGGAAGCATACGCTGTTAGATCTAATGGAATTACTTGCTTTGGAATAGGTAGGTAATTGTACCTATCTGTGAAGCTTTTGAAGAAGGATTAAATCGGGCTTTTAAGGCATATTCAATGGCATTATCTACCAGGCAACCGTTTGAGGTATTTGAGCTCGTTGAATTAAAATCGGCATCAATAACATAGCCAAGATTATCTACCTTTATATTAATAACAACTGTCCCTCCTTCAATACAGGTATATATTGGCGGAGGCAACACATAACTATTCCGGTTTACTAAAGAGTATGAAATGCGTGTTTTACGATTAGCCAGATAATCTGTAAATTCCTTTTTTTCAGATTCTTTTTCCCCTAATTGCTGTTTGCGCTCTTCCCTTATTTTAGCCATTTCTTTTAGCGTTGTTGCGTATTCAGGGTCCGCATTCAATAAATCTTCGATATTTTGTTCATCCGAATTCAAATTGTTTTCCTCCATGAGTTCTTCCAGGGTTTTCAGGGGCTCAGGATTTCCAAAACTGGGTTTGGCTGTTTCATTAATGGCCATATTACTTTTAATGGGGTCGGCATTGGCTAGTTCTTCAGCTCTTTTCTCTTCCTGTTCCAGGATTTCCTGTAATTCATCATCTGCCAGGCTCATTTCTATCACGTATTCATCCTGTTCCTTGGCACCCAAATGGAGGTTGTACAACAATAACACCATTAATGAAAGCGAAAAGAAGGTAATGATCATTGAAAGCTGTTTACGATTCAGATTCGTAAGGAAGTCGAACATTTTGAGCAAGCTTTTCATAAGAATACCTTTGGGAGCAACTAAAAATACAAAAATACTAGCTTTTATCGCCAAGCATTTGTTTTTCAAATCTCTTAGGCTCCAATGCATTATCTACGTTGTAATCACCTATTTTGGTTCTTCGCAAGGCAGAAAGGTACCCGCCAGAGGAAAGCGCTTTTCCAAAATCATGAGCTAATGAACGTATATAGGTACCCTTGCTGCAGACCACTCTAAAATTCACTTTTGGCATGGATATAGAAAGAATTTCGAATTCCAGGATCTCAATGGTGCGCGATTTTATTTCTACACTCACTCCCTCGCGCGCATATTCGTATAATCGTTTACCATCCTTTTTTATGGCTGAAAAAACCGGTGGTTGTTGCTCAATTTTTCCAAGAAATTGGGATGTAGTGTTCCTGATCTGTTCTTCAGTAAGATGATCTGTTGGATAAGATTGGTCTATCTCGGTCTCAAGATCAAAAGAGGGCGTTGTGGCGCCCAGGGTTATAGTTCCTGTATACTCTTTTAGTAGCCCTTGTAATTCCTGTATCTTTTTGGTGAATTTCCCGGTACAGATCAAAAGAAGTCCGGTTGCCAAAGGATCCAGTGTTCCGGCATGGCCCACTTTGATCTTTTTGAGATTAAATTTTCTACGCAATGTCCATTTTATGGAATTCACTGCTTGAAAGGAGGACCACCCCATGGGTTTATCTACGAGGAGTACTTGTCCATTCAGAAAATCTTCCTTTGTGATCATAATAAACTAGGGCTTCATTACGGTTCAATTAATTTCAAAGACCAACGGCAATGACCATTATCCCAATAATAAAACAGTAGATCGCAAAATAGCGGAGCTTACTATTCTTAACCAATTGAATCATCCAGGTACAAGCCACTAACCCTGCAATAAAGGCAGCTAAAAAACCAGCTCCCATAGTTATTAGCTGTTCATTTTGGTAATCTATTTCACCCCCAAAAATATCTCTACCCATTTTGCCGAGTATCAATGGAACCACCATTAAAAAGGAAAAACGCGCTGCTTTAGTTTTATCAATTCCCAACAGCACCGAAGTTGAAATAGTTGCACCACTTCGTGAGATACCTGGTAATATGGCTATTGCCTGCGAAATGCCAATAATAAACGCATTGAGGAAAGTCACCTTTTTTTCCGTATCCTGGGCTTTGTCTGCCAGATATAAGAGAAGTGCCGTGATGATCAACATAAAGCCTACTAAAAGGACATTTCCACTGAATAATCCTTCCATGGTATCTTCAAAATACAGGCCTATACAAGCGGCAGGGACCATAGACAGGATAATCTTGAGCGTGAACTTAGTCTCTTCATTCCACTTGAATTGAAACAAGCCTGCAAAAAGCTCAAAGACATCTTTTCGGAAGACTACCAGGGTACTCAAGGCTGTGGCAAAATGAACTACTACGGTAAACAAAAGGCTATCTTCCGGAATGGAATCATCCCCTAATATTGCTTTTCCCAACTCCAAATGACCACTGGAGGATACAGGCAAAAACTCAGTCAATCCCTGAACAATGCCCAGAATAATGGCGTCAATGATTTCCAATTATTTTTTCTTATGGGGATTTAAAAGAATGGCATACACTTCAATTCCCAAACCTATTAAGACTAGCGTGGGAGCAAGTCGTATTCGTCTAAAATTATAGATGTCCGGATTGAATACATTAGGGTCGTCACTACCACCTCCACTCATCAATATAAAACCAAGAGCCATACAGGCAATGCCAATGAACATAAAGACGTAATTTTTTCTATGAAAAATAAATTCTGGCTTAGAGCTGTGCTCCTGAATGTTCTTGTGTTTCTTGCTCATGCCGCAAAGTTAATAATATAAATCGTCTGTTCTAAGATTAAGAAATCGTTGTGTTGCGAAAAAGGTGCTTATCAAGGAAATTAAAACCCCAAGGATAAAAACTCCCACAAAAAGAACTGCCAATAATATGGGGTCTTCCATCAGGTTCAACTCCGGGAAATTTAGGTTTATATAATAAAGTAAGCCTCCCATAACCACCATAGCCAACAGGGCACCCAACATCCCTAATTTTATATTGGTCCAGATAAACGGTCGTCTGATAAAAGTTTTTGTAGCCCCTACCATTTGCATGGTCTTAATGATAAATCGCTTGGAATATATAGAAAGCCTTATGGAACTATTGATCAGCAGCACCGCGATAAAAGTAAATATGGCGCAGGCTATTAAGACCCAAAAGGAAATTTTCTTCACATTATCGGTAAGTAAAGCAATTAGTGGTTTGTCATAGCTCACTTCCTCAACATACCCTTTTGCGGCAATGTCTTCGGCGATCGATACAATTTGATCAGTGGAGACATAATCTGCTTTAAGTTGCAGGTCTATGGAATTCTTCAAGGGATTATACCCCAAAAAGTCTATAAAATTTTCCCCAATTTCCTCGCTGTGCTGTTCTGCTGCTTCTTCTTTAGAAACATAGCTAGCTGTCTTGGTATATTCTGCCAAGATCAAACTTTTTTGTAGCTGATCTATCTCTACTTGTTTGGCATTATCCTTTAAAAAAATGGAGATGGTAATCTGTTCTTTAAAATGATCTGCCAGTTTTTTTGTGTTCAGAACCAGAAGCCCCAGTACTCCCAATAAGAAAAGTACAAGGCCAATACTCAATACCACAGAAAAATAGGAAGATATTAATTTCCGTTTTTGATAACGCTCAAAAGATGTGCTCATCGTATTTTAATGAAAGTGTAAAAATACTAAAGTATGGTGAACCTAAAGTTGGGAAGGTGAATATTATTATTTCTCTAATCATGAGAAACGGGTTGCCCATTGTTACCTTATCAACGCAACATGACCTTGGATAAATTGGTCTTCTATCCTGATGGTATACTATTAATCTCCTGCAGGAAGACCCCGATTATTAAACCTTCCATCCCACATCAAAGGGGCATTGTAACTGTTTTTAAGTATTTTACCATACCGATTATACATATTAATTTCATAATCAGTAAAAGAATCAACGCTCTCAATCTCGAAAACATCGTTTATACTATCACCATTGGGCGTAAAGAATTTGGGAATTACCAAATGAAAATATTCCGCAATTATTTTTATTTCTCACATAAACGGTATATAAGCCTCCCGGAATTACCTCACAAAATCCCAATTGGGCAATAAACGAAGGAGTATAACCGAATACGATTGCTATGAAAATAGCTTTGAAATCTCTCATTTTGAAGGCTAAATATATAATTTTTGGACCCAATGGATAGGTAATTCAGTTATACCTCCTTTATAAACACCCTATTGTTATGGGCAATAGCTTTTCCCTTTCAGGGATTACTCCTATTTTTGCCGCAATAGTAAGAGAAAGAAACAAAAATGAGCTACGATTTTAGGAGAATCGAGGATAAATGGCAGCAATACTGGGCCAGGAACCAGACTTTTAAGGCAACAAACCAATCAGATAAGGAAAAATTCTATGTCCTGGATATGTTCCCATATCCTTCGGGGGCAGGATTACATGTAGGGCATCCATTGGGTTACATTGCAAGCGACATTTATTCCCGCTATAAAAGGCATAAGGGATTTAATGTATTGCATCCAATGGGGTTTGATTCTTTTGGGCTCCCTGCAGAACAATACGCCATACAAACAGGGCAGCATCCTGCTCTGACTACAGAAACCAATATTAAAAGGTACCGTGAGCAATTAGATAAACTTGGATTTTCATATGACTGGAGCCGGGAAGTAAGAACTTCGGATCCTTCCTATTATAAATGGACGCAGTGGGTCTTTATCCAACTTTTTAATTCCTGGTACAATAAGGATGCTGAAAAGGCTGAAGACATTGATGATTTAATTGCCATCTTTAAAACAGAAGGAAATCTTAAAATTAATGCAGCCTGTGATGAAGATACCCCTTCAATTACGGCATCTGAATGGAATAACCTTACCCATGAAGAAAAGGAGCAATTATTGTTAAAATACCGACTGACCTATTTGGCAGATACAGAAGTGAACTGGTGCCCGGCTCTGGGTACGGTACTGGCAAATGATGAAATTATCAATGGCTTATCTGAGCGTGGAGGTCACCCTGTGGTTCGCAAAAAGATGACACAATGGAGCATGCGCATTACAGCATACGCACAACGCCTATTGGATGGGTTAGAAGAAATAGATTGGCCACAACCTTTAAAAGATGCACAAACCAATTGGATAGGCAGGTCTGTTGGGGCATCCTTGATTTTTAGTACTGAAAAATTTGGACAAGATAAAACAACCTACCCGATAGAAGTTTTTACCACCCGACCCGATACCATATTTGGTGTAAGTTTTATGACCCTGGCTCCAGAACATGAACTGGTTGCAAAAATAACAACTCCACAACAGGAAGAAGCAGTCTTGGCATACGTTGAAGAAACGGCCAAAAGGTCTGAACGAGATCGCATGGCCGACGTAAAAACAATCAGTGGTGTATTTACCGGGGCGTATGCTATCCATCCTTTTACCCTGGAAAAGATCCCAATTTGGATCGGCGATTATGTACTTGCAGGTTACGGGACAGGCGCTGTGATGTCCGTTCCATGCGGAGATCAGCGCGATTATGATTTTGCAAAACACTTTAATATTCCGATCCCCAATATCTTTGAAGGTATAGATATTTCTAAGGAAGCATTTGCAGATAAAGAGCAAACCATTATTGCAAATTCAGATTTTATAAACGGACTCTCCTATAAAGAAGCCTCTAAAAAGGTGATTTCCGAATTGGAGAAAAAGGGACTCGGAAAAGGAAAGGTTAATTATCGATTAAGGGATGCCGTTTTTAGCAGACAACGTTACTGGGGCGAACCCTTCCCCGTATATTATGTAGAGGGATTACCTCAAATGATCCCTGTAGATGCTTTGCCCTTAAAATTACCAGAAGTAGAGAAGTATTTACCAACAGAAACTGGCGATCCTCCATTGGGGAATGCGACAGATTGGGCATGGTCTACAAAAACTGCTAAAGTAGTATCTAATAGGAAAATAGATCATAAGGAAGTATTTCCTTTAGAATTAAATACGATGCCTGGTTGGGCTGGTAGTTCCCAGTATTTTAATCGCTATATGGATCCTGACAATTCGACTCAAATTTATTCAGCTGAAGCCATTAATTACTGGCAGGACGTGGATCTGTATATTGGGGGAATAGAGCATGCTACGGGACACTTATTGTATTCGAGATTCTGGCAAAAGTTCATGTTCGACTTGGGTTGGGCGCCAAAAGAAGAATATGCTAAAAAACTAATTAATCAAGGGATGATCCTGGGAACAAGCGCTTTTGTGTACCGGGAAGCCGAAACAAATAGAATATTCTCAAAAGGATTAATTTCCGGAAAACAGCTAGATCCTATTCATGCAGATGTATCACTGGTAAATGCTTCTGATGAGTTAGATATTGAGGGCTTTAAGAAATGGCGTCCTGAATTTAAAGATTCAGAATTTGTAAAAGAGGGCAATGCATTTTTTGTCGGACGGGAAGTAGAAAAGATGTCTAAATCTAAATACAATGTTGTAAATCCCGATGAAATATGCCAGGAATATGGAGCAGACGCATTTCGTATGTATGAAATGTTCCTGGGCCCCCTTGAACAATCAAAGCCATGGAATACAGCAGGGATCACAGGAGTTTATTCTTTTTTAAAGAAACTATGGAGATTATATCATAATGAAAATGATGGTAACTTCGAGGTAACAGATTCTGAGCCTTCAAAGGATTCTTTAAAAACATTGCACAAGACCATTAAAAAAGTGGAGGAAGACATAGAAAATTTCTCTTTCAATACTGCAGTCTCCACGTTCATGATCTGTGTTAATGAACTTTCTGCTCAGAAATGTCGCAACAGAAAGATACTGGAACCATTGACAGTACTAATTGCACCTTACGCGCCCCATATTGCGGAGGAACTCTGGGAAAAGCTGGGACATGCCTCATCGGTTACCTTTGAAAGCTATCCAATATATGATGAAAATTATCTGGTAGAACAAAGCAAAGAATACCCTATTTCATTTAATGGAAAGATGCGATTTACGCTCGAAATGCCCCTTGACTTATCTAAAGATGAAATTGAGGAAATGGTGATGAAACATGAAAAAACGATTTCACAGCTAGGCGGACGAATTCCAAAAAAGGTAATTGTAGTTCCTGGAAAAATCGTCAACATTGTTGGTTAGGGCAACCTACCTGCTTTTCCTCTAAAAAATAATAATATCAATAAATAAGGGGGGGGGTATAGAGCGCTAATTCTAAATTAATATCTAACAACCCCTATTTATATAGGGGGATATTGTTAGAAAAATGCAATTTTTTACCTTAACACCCTTGTATTTCATCGATATTATTTCCATATGGTCATTTTTTGTTTCAAATTTGAAGCGAACAAACTAAACTATAGTAAAATGATCGTAGGGGTACCTAAAGAAATTAAGAATAACGAAAGTAGGGTTGGGATGACACCTGCAGGCGTTTTTGAATTAGTAAAAAACAACCACAAGGTTTATGTACAAGCCAGTTCAGGTGAAGGAAGTGGCTTTTTTGACAAGGATTATATCGAAGCTGGAGCGACTATTCTGGACTCCATTGAAGAGGTATATGCACTTAGTGATATGATTGTTAAAGTGAAAGAACCCATTGAAGTGGAATATAATTTAATTCAAAGAGGCCAGGTAATATTCACATATTTTCATTTTGCCTCTAGTGAATCATTGACCCGGGCCATGATAGCAAGTGGTGCCATTTGCATTGCCTATGAAACAGTAGAAGACGAAGATGGTTCGTTGCCATTACTGACACCCATGTCTGAAGTAGCTGGCAGAATGGCCATTCAGCAAGGGGCTAAGTATTTAGAGAAACCGGTAAAAGGAAGAGGGGTTTTGTTAGGAGGCGTACCTGGCGTGGCGCCTGGTAAAGTATTGGTTCTGGGTGCAGGTGTCGTAGGTACTCAGGCTGCTAAAATGGCAGCAGGTCTCGGGGCGCATGTAACCCTATTGGACATTAACATGAAACGATTGCGTTACATTAATGATGTAATGCCAAGCCACGTGGTTACGGAGTTTTCAAATGAATTTAATATTCGAAAACATATAGAAACTCATGATCTTATAATAGGAGGTGTTTTGCTGAAAGGTTCAAAAGCACCCAATCTGATTACCAGGGATATGCTGAAATCCATGCGGCCTGGAACCGTTATTGTAGATGTGGCTGTTGATCAGGGAGGTTGTGTGGAAACCACGATGCCCACTACCCATGAAGATCCCGTGTACATCATTGATGACGTGGTCCATTATTCAGTGGCCAATATGCCGGGTGCAGTGCCCTGCACTTCTACTATGGCATTGACTAATGTAACTTTACCGTATGTCATTGCACTGGCTAATAAAGGATGGTATAAGGCATGCGAAGAGGATCTTTCCCTTCATAAAGGATTGAATATTATAGAAGGTGAAGTGGCATATAAGGAAATCATTGAAACATTTCAATGGGATGCGGTATTAGCCTAAGATTACTTACATTTTGTCAGTATTTTAAACCCTGTCTAAATTGGCGGGGTTTTTGTTATCTAATTTGTAATTTTGTAGTACTTAATAAAAGAACCTATGATGATATATTATGTGCTAATCGGGGCCATTGCCTTGGTTAGTTGGCTGGTTAGCAGCAAATTGAAAAGTAAATTTAAGCACTATTCCAAAGTACATTTGAGGAATGGAATGAGTGGGGCTGAAATTGCTGAAAAAATGTTGGCAGATAATGGGATTCGCGATGTAAAAGTGATCTCTACACCTGGGATGCTCACGGACCATTATAATCCAAAGAACAAGACAGTAAATTTAAGCGAGAGCGTATACAATCAAAGAAATGCGGCTTCAGCAGCCGTAGCGGCTCACGAATGTGGTCATGCGGTACAGCACGCTCAGGCGTATGAATGGCTCACCATGCGATCCAAATTGGTACCGGTGGTAAGTGTCACTTCAGGCTTATCAATGTGGGTTGTCTTCGGTGGGTTGTTGTTGGGAGCAGCTGCCGGAGTTGGTCTCGGATTTTATATTGCAGTAGCTGGCCTTATTATGATGGGGTTGGCAACACTGTTTAGTTTTATAACCCTTCCCGTGGAATACGACGCGAGTAACAGGGCACTTGCCTGGTTAAAACAAAAAAATATGGTGACCCGGGAAGAGTACAAAGGATCCGAAGATGCATTGAAATGGGCTGCCAGAACCTATTTGGTAGCAGCCATTGGAGCTTTAGCCACTTTGGTATATTGGGGACTCCAGGTATTCGGAGGCAGAGACTAACTTTTATGTAAAAAAGCAGCTAAGGGCCATTTGGTTTGAACCGAATTGGCCTTTATTTTTTAGATAGAAATTTGCCGGTCTATTTGCTGGTTCAGGGAAATAAAGGTCTCTGTTCTTGATACCCCTTCAATTTGTTGTATGTTTCGGTTCAGGACCTGCATTAAATGTTCGTTGTCCCTGCAAAGTACTTTTATCAGTATAGACCAGTTCCCTGTTGTATAGTGGCATTCCAATACTTCCGGTATTTTTTCCAATGCCTTCACGGCGGTAGGGTTGCTCATTGCTTTATCGAGAAAGATTCCAATGTAGGCCATGGTGGTATACCCTAATATTTTAGGATTAATTATGAATTTGGATCCTGCTATAAGGCCCGACTTCTCTAATTTTCGCAATCTTTGGTGAATAGCAGCCCCAGAGATACCTATATTACGTGCAATTTCTAGAATGGGTTTTCGGGCGTCCTGCATCAAATAGCGGAGAATTTTTTTGTCAATTCCGTCTATTTTCACTTTTTCGTTAGTAGATTTCATAGGTTTACTTTGAAAATTAAATAAAGATACTATTTCTACTTACAATTTCTAACCTGCCACTGAATCAGGATTATAACCGAGATAGGGTACGTTATACTCCTTGAAGACCACATCTAAAGATGCGAGTTCGTTCAAAATAGGCTCGTATACTTCTTTTTTTATGGGTATTTGTACCCCTGGAGTTGTAATTTTCTTATTTAGGATTAAAAGGGTGGCCATGGCAACTGGTAACCCTACCGTTTTTGCCATAGCTGTAAAGGATCTGTTCTCTCCGAGGACAACCATATTGGCGTCTATCTGTTCTTTTTTACCTTTTATCTCATATCCGAATTTATGATACATCACTATCATATCCTTGTCGTCTTCTGCAAGGGTCCATTGATCCTCTAATATCTTTTGGAGCATTTGAGCCGGTGTGGCTTTTTTAAGCGAGAGGCGTTTATTTTTGTTAAATATATCCAGTTCCACTAGCTTAGACCAATTGCTGTCATCCTGATCAATTTTTAAATAATGACGAAGCTTAAGCTCCACAGAATCGGTAGGGGAATAGGGCAAAAATAGATTGGTGAATTCCCGGTAAGACATACCTTCAGAATTTTCAATAACATAACTATCATCGGTCATTCCAAGTTGTACAAGCATATTCCAGGATTTAGAAAACCCCACCCTTCGTATGGTGCCCCGGTATAAAGTAAGTGCGTTATGTAAACCATAAGCTTCCTGATAGTTCAATGAATCACGATTAGCATAGGCTTCAAAAGTACCATAACCCTCAACATCAAGAAATTCTGTTCTTCTGAATAATTTGTGATAGGGTATATATTTATAGGTCCCCTCCTGAATAAACTTGGCAGCTCCCCCCTGTCCGGCAAGGACAACATTCCTTGGGTTCCAGGTAAACTTATAATTCCATTTATTCGTGTCGCTTTCCGGTGCTACTAGTCCGCCTGTGAATGATTCAAATAGGAGCATGTTTCCTCCTTTGTCCCGAATTCGGTCTATTATTTGCATGGCACTCATATGATCAATGCCGGGATCCAGACCAATTTCATTCATAAAGATAAGACCCGCAGCTTCTACCTCAGTATTCAAAGCTTTCATCTCATCACTGACATACGAAGCCGTGACCAAATTCTTTTTAAGGGCCAGACAATCTTTGGCAATGGTTGCATGAAATCGTGCAGGAAGCATGGAAACCACAATATCTGCCACATCAATGATGTTTTTTCGATCTTTTTCATCGAAAATATCCAAGACCACCAGTTTACATGCGGGATGTTTCTTAATAGCATTGGGCAAAGTATCGTGATTTAGATCTGCAATCGTGATTTCAAGATTTTCAGCTTGGGATTTATTTAAAAAGTAGTCCAACATATATGAGGTAGATTTGCCGGCACCTACTACCAATATTTTTCGTGTCATTCGAAATATTTACTTTACTATTCTGGAAATACTAAGGTATCAATTTGTTACATTTATAAAAAAACAAGGGTGATAAGTTATGAACAGAACAATTATGGTTACCGCTGCGGTATTTGGCGTACTAGCAGTGGTTTTTGGTGCATTCGGAGCTCATAGTTTGAAAGAACTGATCGGCGATAATGCTTTAGAGACCTTTGAAACGGGAGTAACCTATCAAATGTACCATGCACTGTTGCTGCTACTACTAGGCACCATGACGCAAATCCCACAGAAATCTAAAAAATGGATTTTTTATTTTATAGTGGCAGGGATCTTCTTATTTTCCTTTTCGATCTATTTTCTGGCAACCAATAGCCTTACCTCTTTCGATTTTAGGACCATTGGTTTTATAACCCCAATTGGGGGCTTATTCTTAATAACAGGATGGCTGCTCTTGGCGTATAGAATAATTAAAATTCAAGGCTGAACTAATGGGTATTTCATAGGCCCAGGGGGATATTTTCCGCCTTGAACTTCTTGCTCCCGGTATATAAAGAAACCCTACCTATGCATTGTTCGGCGAATGTTGGTGCCGGTGGCGATACGGCCATCTTTTTTGGTCTTTCCGGAACTGGCAAGACTACGCTTTCTGCGGATCCACACCGAAAGTTAATTGGAGATGATGAGCATGGATGGACAAAAGAAAATGCCATTTTTAATTTTGAGGGAGGTTGTTATGCCAAGGTGATAAACCTTTCACAGGAGAGTGAACCTGAGATCTATGATGCTATCAAGAAAGGTGCTATCCTTGAGAATGTGGTCATGGACGATCAGGGGGCAGGTTCAATTTGCCGATACTTCCATGACCCAAAATACACGGGTTAGTTATCCGCTATATCATATTGAAAATACGGAGAGGTGGCCCGCAGCGATATGCATTTTAATATAAAAGGCCTCTGTTAGGAGGCCTTTTATAAGTATTTTTCTTATCTCTTATTGACGCTGGTTATGTACTTCTGCAAGGCCATGGTCATAGAAGGAGTTTCGGGAGTAGGTGCTTGAATATCTATTCGGAGTCCGGCATCTGTGGCAGCTTCTATCGTAGAATTTCCAAAGACTGCAATTCTTGTATCGTTTTGTTTAAAATCAGGAAAATTCTTTAAAAGCGATTCTATTCCGGATGGACTGAAGAAAACCAGCACATCATAATACACGTCTCTGAGGTCAGACAGGTCACTAATCACCGTTTTATAAAAGATTCCTCTTGTCCAATTTAGGTTGAGCTGATCAAGTAATTCCGGAACGGAGGTTTTAAGCATATCAGAGGATGGGAGTAAAAATTTCTCTTCCTTATATTTCTTAAATAATTGCTGTAAGTCTGTAAAATTTCTTTTACCTACATAGATTTTGCGTTTTCTGTACACCACATACTTTTGAAGGTAAAATGCTACAGCTTCGGACTGACAAAAATATTTCATAGAATCCGGCACTTTGAAACGCATTTCTTCAGCAATTCTAAAAAAGTGATCCACCGAGTTTCTGCTGGTAAGGATGATCGCCGTATAGTCTTTAAGATCAATTTTTTGTTGCCGAACCGATTTTGCATCCACACTTTCGACATGAATAAAAGGCCGGAAATCTACCTTAACATGTTCTTTTTCAATTAGTCGCAAATATGGAGAGTTATCCATCTTCGGTTCCGGTTGTGACACCAAAATTGTCTTTACTTTCATAAAACTCAATCTTTAAGATAGTTCACTATAATTATTATGGGGGCAATTTCAAGTGCGCAAAGGTACAAAATAAAATAGAAAAAGTAGTTAGTAAGGAACTTTAGATGACTTTTTATAATCGTGATCCAACCAACGGATAAGATCATTAAAACAAGGACAGACCCTGTAATAACAACCATTTTGGAATTAATTAGGACATAAGTCAAAATTACATTGGCCACAAACATGATAAGACTGCTGTAGTTTAAATAGGTAATTTTTTTAAAGATTATTTCTGAGATGATCTTTTGATTGTTAAAGACAAAACTGTTCCCCATTTGAATTAAAATTTTAAGGAATAGAAAAAGAAAGACCAGCCCCAGGATTATTAAATATAGCAGGGGCGATTGCAAGGTTTGATCGGGAACCAATATGGTTACAGCTAGGTATAGGAATAAGGAAAAATTAAGCAATTGAAAAACCGTAAAAAAGATATGAAACCAATTCATTAATCGATCCTTCTTATTGTAAAGGAATAAGTACTTATTATTAAACGGGAGGATGATAAAATTTAAGAAACGGCTGTAAAACAGGCTTTTGGCGAGTACCAGAAACAGCACACTCGAAAAGATAATGATGGTTATCCAATCTACAGTAGCTATTTCTCTTAAAATTGGCTCCATTACTTTATTCTTGTATTTTCACTATTAAGTCCCCATTGTAATTCATTCTCGGAAATCACAATTTTCAGAAACTCAGCATCCTTGTTGTTGCTGACAGGCATTTTAAATTCAAATTTTGTGTCAGATTTTGGTTGCAGACTTTGGATCGATTCGTTTAAAGGGTGCACTTCAATCCGCTTTATTTCAATGGTCCGTTTATAGGTATCTAAATATACTACTGCAAATTGCAACTTACTAAGAGCTATATTTATACTGTATGGATTATGTATTGTAAAAGTCGTTTCACTGTCCGATAGAGAAACAGGGGACTCATCAAAAACAACCTTTAGATTGCGAAAAGACTCGAACGGCTCTATGTACAACCCATAGAAAAGCGTCCCGTCTGGCATGGTAAAGTCAATATCACCTTGTTTTAAAAACCTGGAAACATAAAGGACCTTTTGGCCTCGAATTTTTTCCTCAGAATCATCTATGGTATATTGATTTTGCCTATACCGCACATTGTTCAATGAATACGAAGGGTTCCCTGAATAATAGGCAAACATAGGAGCCATTCGGTATGAGTTTTCGAAGACCACGGGGATATCTCCAATTTGTGTTGTAATTTTTTTAACCCAGTTTTTGTTTCCGTGGGTTTCATAGACAACTGGGAAAAGCGGTTCAAAAACCAGACCTATCCTTAAATAAATAAGGAGTACGATATTCACTAAACCCAATCTGTAGATCCATCGCCTCGTAGATGGATTTTGTAGCATATACTGATAGGTTAGTATGGCCATAGGGATGCAAATAATTATGATCCATTGGGTCTGGACACGCCTCTGGAAACTTGAAGCAAAAAAGAACAGTAAAATTCCATACGAGACAAACATAAGGGCTCTGATAAACAGGTCGGCAGCTTTTGTTCTAAACAAGGATCTGTAAATCCATGGGAATGTAAGTCCAAATATTGCTACCAGGTTTAGGAAAAATCCCAGGGTAAAATCCATAAACTCATATGGCCTGTTAGGCCTTTCGAAAAGATGGTATTTTATGGAAACAAAATCATTGTTATACAGCCATAAAAAGTGCGGTGTGTAACATATTAAGGACACGAATACCGCAAGCCATGCAAATTTGCTCCTGGCTAATTTCAAATTAGACAGAAAGACCAGGAAAATAACTAAAAAAGCATGGTATTTACTATACATTAAGGCCGCCAAAACCAATCCTAAAACTATAGATATCAAGTAATTGGGAGATTTTAGAAACTTCTTGTAGACCCACAGGAACAAGGCTGTAAAAAAAAGTAAGGGTGTGTCTGGAAGTATAAAAAATCCATAGGCATTGAGCAGCGTCATGGAGAACATCAGGATAAAAAAATGAGGTATGAAATCCTTTTTTTTAGGATCGTCTATAAGGGCCCATATTAATAGAAAGGTACCTACCCCTAAAAGGCAACTCATGAACCGGATTCCCAGTTCACCGTTAAAAAGCAAGCTGCCTAAGTGGATAAGAAATGCAACCATTGGTGGGTGGTCAAAATAACCCCATGAAAGGTTTTGTGCATAATACCAGTAATAGGCTTCATCGAAGATGAGTTCGGTAAAAGTAGCCTGGATGATATTTATCAAGAATAGCGCTGCCAGGAAATAAAGGAAGAGTGCCGGTAACTTTTGTTTCATTCTGTAGATTAAATCCGCGTTAAAATTACAAATAATAGCACGGAACCCTTTGGAAAATGAAATAAGAAAATTAATAGGGTTGTTCTGTTCAGACGTTTTAATGCACTATTTTTGTGAAAAGCTCACGCAATCAATGACCGACAGCTTAGTAATTATACCTACCTACAATGAAATAGAGAACATTGAAGCCATTATCCTGGAAGTTTTCAATCTTAAAAAAGAATTTCATGTTCTTATTGTCGATGATAATTCACCCGATGGAACGGCAAAAGTGGTAGAGGCAATGCAGGAGAAATATAAGGACCGTCTTTTCCTGGAGGTTCGAACCGAGAAATCCGGTTTAGGGACGGCCTATATCCACGGATTTAAATGGGCATTGGAACGACATTACGCGTATATTTTTGAAATGGATGCCGATTTTTCTCACAGGCCTTCAGACCTTACCAGGTTATATAGGGCTTGTGCCAATGGTGCAGACGTCTCGGTAGGGTCAAGATATAAAAAAGGTGTAAATGTAGTGAACTGGCCATTATACAGGATACTATTATCTTATGGGGCTTCTTTCTATGTAAAATTGATTACCGGGATGCGAGTTCATGACCCTACAGCGGGGTTTGTTTGTTACAAGAGAAAGGTATTAGAAGCGATAGATCTGGACGCGGTTAAGTTTATTGGGTATGCCTTTCAGATAGAAATGAAGTACCGTGCTTATTTATTAAAATTCAACATTGAAGAGGTATCTATCATATTTACGGACAGGGAGAAAGGCAAATCTAAAATGAGTTCGTCTATCATATGGGAAGCTGTCTTTGGTGTAATTAGTATGAGAGTACGGAGTCTATTCAATAGAAACGCATTTAAAAATGAGTAAAATACTATTAAAAAATGCTCGCATAATCAATGAGGGAGCAGTTGTAGAAGGGGATATCCTAATTGAAGATGAGAGGATAAACAAAATTGGCCCTTCGCTCACATCAGAAAATGCGAAAGTACTGGATATCCGGGGGAAATATGTAATGCCGGGGATGATAGATGACCAGGTGCATTTTAGGGAACCGGGGCTTACCCATAAAGGTAATATTGCATCTGAAAGCAGGGCAGCCTTGGCAGGCGGTATTACTTCATTTATGGAGCAACCTAATACGGTACCTCAAACAACTACCATTGAAAAACTAGAGGAAAAATTTGCGATTGCAGCCAACAAATCGTTCGTCAATTACTCTTTTTTATTTGGAGGCACCAATGACAACCTCGAAGAATTAAAAAGGCTTGATAAGAATGCTTGTTCAGGTGTAAAACTATTCCTAGGGTCTTCAACCGGTAATATGTTGGTAGATGATGAGCAAGTACTGGAAAAAATATTTCGAAATACCGAATTGGTTATATCGGCTCATTGCGAGGATGAAACTACCATACGAAAGAATCTGGAGATTTATAAACAA
>Ga0316201_10000962_pt1 | contig 18342 bp, 17 predicted proteins | sample CS6wburrow_MG_FD_204516 | JGI IMG/M metagenome (GOLD analysis project Ga0316201, IMG submission 204516) | Coastal sediment microbial communities from Delaware Bay, Delaware, United States - CS-6 worm burrow | ecosystem: Environmental > Aquatic > Marine > Coastal > Sediment | place: USA... | reverse complement strand
CCCGTGATCTCTACCTGCTGGAATATACCGGCGGTAAACTCCATATACCTACGGTTTCTACGCAGGCGGGACTTAAACTTATCAAAGAGGCCAAGAAAAAAGGACTGGACGTAAGTTGCAGCGTTTCGGTTTCCAACCTGGCACTTACAGATGATTGTCTGTCAGACTTCGATACCAATTACAAACTTTTACCGCCGCTTCGCACCGACTCAGACCGCAAGGCTTTGTTAAAAGGCCTTAAAGATGGAACCATCGATGGGGTAACCAGTGATCACGATCCTGTAGATATCGAGCACAAAAAGACGGAGTTCGATCATGCAATGTTCGGTAGTATCGGACTGGAGAGCTGTTTTGGAGCCTTGAATTCGCAAATTGGAACGGAGGCTTCGGTCGCTGCCCTGGTAGCTTTAAAAGACCGCTTCGGAATTGATTCGCACAGTATTAAGGAAGGATCGGTTGCCGAAATAACGCTCTTCGATCCGGATCAGGAGTACACCTTTTCCGAAGAAAACATCCTCTCCGGATCCAAAAACTCAGCCTTTCTTGCTGTCCGCTTGAAAGGAAAGGCCTACGGTATCTATTCGAATAAAAAACTTGTCCTCAACTCCTAAGCTATGGCTCCTCTGGGAAAATCTAAAGCTGTTATCGCCTATATGACCATTATCGGTTTGCTCATTGCTATTTCCATGAACAAAGACGAACCGCACGAGTTTGCCTCGTTTCATATTAAGAACATGTTCGGGCTCACCCTGATGTTCTTTGTGTCGGTGGCCATGTCTTACCAGGAATATTTGCTGGTGCCGGGAGCGGTATTTTTCTATGGCAGTGTGCTTTTTTGGCTCATTTCCCTGATCATGGCACTTATGAACAAAAAATCTGGTATTCCCTGGTTGAGTAATAAATTTGACAAGTGGTTTACTTTTTTAAACTAGGAAGCCCTATCTTTAAGGTATATATAACTAACCTTTAAATTTTTAGCTATGTCGGATACTGCTTCAGGCGATGGAAAAACCATCGCGATCATTTCGTATATCACTTTAATAGGATGGATTGTCGCACTAGTTATGCATAATAATGATAAAACCGACTTTGGCGCTTTTCACATTCGCCAGTCTTTAGGCATTATTTGTGTTGCCATTGCATTGTCCATAATTAACGCCGTAGCCGGTGTGCCCTTACTGGGGTGGATCATACAGCTGGCCATCATTGTCTTCTGGATACTAGGATTTATCGGTGCGGTTCAGGGAGAAAAGAAGCCGGTTCCAGTGCTGGGCGAGCAGTTTCAGCAATGGTTTAAAGGCATTGGATAAAAGCAAAGAACAATTTAAAAAGCGGCCGCGGTTTTGTAACTTGCGGCTTTCTTTTTGTTATGAAAAAAATACTTTCCCTAGAACACAACTATCGTCCGTCCAGCCTGGATAGCTCTCCTCCTGCTATCGTAATGCTTCACGGTTTCGGGAGTGATGAAAATGATCTGTTTTCGTTTTCTTCGGAATTACCTTCGGAATACGCCATTATTTCACTTCGAGCACCGTTGAGCATGCAACCCTTCGGAAATGCCTGGTACTCGATCTATTTTGATGCCAACGAAGATAAATTCAGTGATGATGAACAAGCCATCGAATCCAGGGAGTTGGTATCCATTTGCATAGATGAGATTATTTCAGAGTACAACGTTGATCCAAATAAAATCACCTTGATAGGCTTCAGCCAGGGAACTATCCTGAGTTTTGCCGTGGCACTCTCCTATCCCGAAAAAGTTTCGAGAGTGGTTGGCTTAAGCGGATATGTTAACAAGGACATCCTTAAAGAAGGCTACGAGAATAACGACTTCAGCAAACTGAAGATCTACACATCCCACGGATCGGTAGACCAGGTGATCCCCGTAGAATGGGCACGAAAGTCTAAGCCCTTCTTCGATACACTGGATATTCCCTGCGAGTATTCGGAATTCCCGGTAGGCCACGGTGTGGCGCCCCAGAATTTCTATGAGTTCAAAGAGTGGCTGAGTACCACTAATTAGGATACAAGGTACTGCTGATAGGCGTTAACAATAACTGATTGTTCTGATCGAAGAAATAATCGATCAGTACTTCACCCCAGTAGGTCCCATCGGTGAAGTCGGCCAGTATCCAACGATGATTCAGGAAACGTACTTTGTTGATTCGCATCTTCCCGTCCTGGCTCTCAATGGGCACCAAAGGGTTTTGTTCGTTTCCGAAATTGGATTCATAGATGGCTTCGCTAACCAAACCTTCCACTTCTTCAGCATTCAAGGCGAGATTGTCGAAATAACTCATGGCGTTTTCGTTTCCGAGCAAGGTGAAATAATCCAATTCAGAGACTTTGTCTTTAAGAACCTCATTTATGGAATCCTTTTCGGCCACCTGTTTGGTGAGTGAATTGATCTTTTTATCCTGTGATTCAAAGATGGTCTTTTCGTTCATATACTGAAATAAGATGAACAGTACAGCGAAAAAGAACAGGTACATGAATATTCGTTTCTTCATTCTATATATTGATTTTTAAACCATCGTACGCAAGGAAGACGTTTTCCGGTAAGCTGGATTCCACTTCCGCATGGAAACCCATCAAATGACTAATATGTGTAAAATAGGTGGTTTCGGGTTGTATCTTTTCTACTAACGCCAAGGCTTCGGAAATATTTAAATGAGCCAGGTGTTCTTCGAAACGAAGGGCATTTATGGTGAGCACCTTGGTTCCTTTTACTTTTTGAATTTCTTCTTCTGAAATGGTCTTTACATCGGTCAAATAGGTAAAATCATTCAATCGGAACCCAAGGACCGGTAAGCCGGCATGCAGTACCTCAACGGGAATTACATCTATGCCGCCGATAGTGAAATTCTCGTGCTTATTGATCTCGATCTCTTCAATTGTTGGAGCACCGGGATATTTATTTTCAGTAGCAAATATATAGTTGAAGCGATCGTGAAGCGCCCTGAACACTCGTTTATGGGCGTAGAATGGCACATTTCCCTGCCTGAAATAGAACGGGCGGATATCGTCTAGCCCGGCGGTGTGGTCGCTGTGTTCATGGGTGAGCAGTATACCGTCGATACGACGTACATCTTCCCGCAGCATCTGTTGCCGAAAATCGGGGCCACAATCGATCACATAGGTATAATCGTTCCATTCAACCAACACAGAAACACGCAATCTTTTGTCCCTTGGATCGGTGCTGTTACACACTGGGTGATCGCTACCGATTACAGGTATTCCCTGAGATGTTCCCGTGCCTAAAAACGTAACTTTCATCCTCGCTTCTGCGTTTTTCTTAATTTTTTCGGATTTGAAAGACCAAGATTTGAAATATCCTGAAAAATTACTTCCAAAAACTGACAATTATCAAAATCTGTTGACAAATTTAATTCTAAATTAGCAACCGATATCAAATTTTTATCAAATATGACTATTGGTATTCTCAAAGAAACGCAGCAAGGGGAAACGCGGGTAGCAATTCCTCCTAAAATTGCAAAACAACTCACCGACAAAGGTTTCACGATCATTGTAGAAGAAGGTGCAGGTACTAAGGCATCTTTTAAGGACTCCGATTACGAGGAAGCCGGTGCACGGATCGAAAAACGAGGGGTCGTCTTCAAAGAGGCGAATGTACTGCTAAAGATCAATCCCTTCAATGAAGAAGACCTTAAGCTGATCGATGAAAGTCACGTACTTATTAGTCAGCTCTTCCACAAATCCCACCCGGAATTAATTAAGGCCCTGGCTTCAAAAGGAGTTTCGGCTTTTTCTTTAGACGCTATGCCGAGAATTTCCAGGGCACAGGACATGGATGTGCTGAGTTCGCAAAGTAACCTTGCGGGCTACAAGGCTGTGATCCGCGGTGCCTATGAAATGACCAAGATATTCCCGCTCATGATGACTGCCGCAGGCACTATTACCCCGGCCAGGGTATTGGTATACGGTGTTGGTGTGGCTGGATTACAGGCTATTGCGACCGCTAAACGACTGGGAGCTATCGTTGAGGCTACTGATATCCGTCCCGAGACCAAAGAACAAACAGAATCCCTTGGTGCAAAGTTCATAGAAGTAGAAGATGACGAACCCACAGAAGCCAGTGTTTATGCCAAGGTAGCTTCAGAAGAATACCAAAGAAAGCAGAAGGAGGCTGTAAACACGTCACTCTTTAAGGCAGACCTGGTGATCACTACGGCCATGGTGCCCGGGCGTAAATCACCCATCCTCATCACCAATGAGCAGGTAGAAAAAATGAAGAACGGTGCGGTGATCATCGACCTTGCCGCGGCCCAGGGTGGAAATTGCGAGGCGAGTAGAATGAACGAAATAGTTGAGATGAACGGGGTACGTATCATCGGTACGACCATCGCTCCGGAAAGTGTTTCTACCAATGCCAGTGAACTATTTGGTAAGAACCTATTTAACTTCCTTGAACACCTCATTGAAGACGGTAAATTCAAATGGGAGTTGGATGAAGAGATCACGGATGGTACACTCATCGTCCATAAGGGAACAGCACGAAAAAATGGTAACACAGAATAATTTTTTGATATGACTGAACTGATAGATTTTATTTCAAACAACCTGCAAATGATCTACATCGTGGTCCTGATGATCTTCGTTGGGGTTGAAGTGATCGGACACGTACCGGCAGTTTTACACACTCCGCTGATGTCTGGCGCGAACGCCATTCACGGTGTTGTAATCATTGGGGCGATCCTGGTAATGCTGGGAGCCGACCCGGAAAATAAGTTAGCATTGTCTCTGGGCTTTGTGGCTGTTGTTCTAGGAACATTGAACGTAGTTGGTGGATTCGTAGTTACAGACCGTATGCTGGAAATGTTTAAAAAGAAAAAGTAATGGAATATATCTTCGGACTGGAATTTATCTATCTCATAGCTTCGGTAACCTATATCATAGGACTGAAAATGCTAGGACATCCTGAAACAGCCCGGCGCGGTAACCTGATTGCTGCTGCCGGTATGACAATTGCCATCCTTGGAACCATATTCCTCTACCAGGGAGAAGTGCCTACCTTCATTTATGTGCTTATTGGTGTAGCCATTGTTATTGGAACCATCATAGGCTGGTTAAAGGCAAAACGGGTTCAGATGACGGCTATGCCGGAATTGGTATCACTTTTCAACGGTATGGGTGGTGCAAGTGCGGCACTCATAGGATTGATCGAATTTGAGCACTATCACGGCCAAACACTTTCTATCGTTACTATTTTGGGAGGGATCATTATTGGTAGTATCTCTTTCAGTGGTAGTATGATCGCCTATGGTAAACTCAATGGAACGTTTAACAAGCCTGTTCGACTTCCGAAGTATAACATGATCAATAACCTGTTACTACTTGGCTTACTCGTATTTGCAGGTTATATAGCATGGACTCATAGTGATAGTCAGCTGTTCCTTTACCTCATATTCTTCGCCGCACTGGCCTACGGTGTATTATTCGTAGTACCTATTGGTGGAGCCGACATGCCTGTGGTGATTTCCTTACTGAACTCATTCACCGGCCTGGCTGCTGCTCTTGGAGGCTTCCTTTATGGAAACATGGTGATGTTAACCGGTGGTATCCTGGTTGGATCGGCCGGTACAATACTCACCTTCGCAATGTGTAAAGCCATGAACCGGCCATTGTCCAATGTGATCTTCGGAGGTTTTGGAGACACAGACACAACCGCCGCAGCGGGTGGTACCAAAGTTACGGGTAGTATTAAAAAGGCTACAGTGAGTGACGTAGCCATCCTGATGAATTACTCGAAGAAAGTAATCATCGTTCCCGGTTACGGACTGGCCGTTGCACAGGCGCAGCATGCCATTCACGAATTGGAGCAAATCCTAGAAAGCAAGGGTGTGGAAGTGAAATATGCTATTCACCCGGTGGCTGGTAGAATGCCCGGACATATGAACGTATTGCTTGCCGAAACCAACGTTGAATACGATAAACTGGCGGAAATGGAAGACGTGAACCCAGAATTTAAAAGTACTGATGTTGTTTTCGTGGTTGGAGCGAACGACGTTGTAAATCCGGCCGCGCACAACGATCCAAGCAGTCCGATCTACGGAATGCCAATCCTGGATGCAGAAAACGCCAAGCAGATCATCGTAAATAAACGAACCATGAAACCCGGCTACGCCGGAATCGATAACGAGCTTTTCTACAACCAGAAAACTTCTATGCTCTTCGGAGATGCGAAGGGTGTGATACAGGAACTGATCGGTGAATTAAAAGGTATGTAGAACAAAGTAATTCTTTTACAGGATGATAAAGCCATTTTCGATAAGGGAAATGGCTTTATCTTTTTATTAACTGCCGTTTGTTTTCAGTAACAATCGAATTTTAATACCTTTGCTCGAGGTGAGTTAATCATTTGTATGGCTATGGAAATCAAGTTGAAAGGAGATAAGGAATTTGATAACATTCCTTCTACTAAACAGAAGGCACTCCGTATTAATCTAAACGAGCACATCTATGGGACCTTTGCCGAAATCGGTGCAGGACAAGAGACTGTGCGTCAGTTCTTCCGTGCGGGAGGTGCCTCCGGGACCATTGCCAAAACTATGTCGGCTTACGATAAAGACTTCAGTGATGCTATTTACGGACACGAGAAAGACGGCCGTTATGTCACGGAAGCCCGTCTTAAGAAGATGCTCAAACACGAGATCAATCTTATCGAAGATCGTATCAGTAGGATCAAACATCCGGATAAGATGTTCTTTACGTATGCAAATACAGTAGCTACGATAGATTTCGCAAAAAGATATAAAGGTCATGGATGGGTCGGGATCCGGTACCAGGTTGAACCTTACCAGGACTATAACGACATTCTTCTTCACATACGCTTTAAAGAAAACGATGCCCGATTACAACAGGAAACCCTGGGTGTATTAGGAACCAACCTGATCTACGGGGCGTTCTATAAGTACAACGAACCCAAGAAACTGCTGCGATATCTCTACGACCACCTGCACCAGGATCAGCTTGAGATCGATACCATTAATTTCTCGGGGCCACTTTTTGAAGATGTGGATAACAGGCTGATGAGTCTGCAACTCGTTAAGAATGGCATGACGGATGCCGTGATGTTTTCTCCTGAAGGAACCAACATCCTCCCTGCCAAAGTACTTTACAAAAAGAACATCCTCGCGCTGCGCGGTAGTTTCCGCCCGGTTACCAAGGTAAATATGGACATGTTCGAAAGGTCTATCGAAATGTTCACCAACGAAACAAGGGTGAACCCGGATAAGACCCAGGTCATCTTCGAGATCACACTGTCGAATTTGCGTGCGGAAGGTGAGATTGACGAGCAGGATTTCATGGACAGGGCAGAATTGCTGTGTTCATTGGGCCAAACCGTTCTGATCTCTAATTTCAAGGAATATTACAAACTGGTGGAATACTTCTCTCAATATTCTAAGAATCGAATGGGGCTGGCCATGGGCGTGAATAACCTGGTGGAGATCTTCGACGAGAAGTATTACAGGCACCTGAGTGGAGGAATCCTGGAGGCTTTCGGAAAATTGTTCTTCAAAGATCTGCGTGTATACCTTTACCCAATGCAGGATGAAGATGGCACAATAATAAATAGCGAAAACCTGAAAGTACATCCGAGAATGAAGGAATTATATAAATTCTTCAAATACAATGGTAAGGTGGTTGACATAGAGAACTACGATCCTCACGTTCTCAATGTTTTTTCAAGAAGAGTTTTGAAAATGATCGCCAGCGACGAGGAAGGCTGGGATGACATGCTTCCGGAAGGAATTGCCAAGATTATTAAGGACCAGCACCTGTTCGGATATAAACCCAAAGCACTCGCCGGGAAAGAGAAATAATTAAAGCGACCTCACGGTCGCTTTTCTTTTATTCTTCAAGTATCTGAGTCGCGTGGTCTTTGGTTTTGACCTTATCGATCACACGCTCCACTACCCCATTCTCATCTATAATGAATGTTTTGCGATGGATTCCGTCATACTCGCGTCCCATGAATTTCTTAGGACCCCACACACCAAAAGCGTTAATCACTTCCTTCTCGGTATCAGCCAATAGCGGAAAAGGGAATTTGTATTTATTCCTGAAGCTAGTTTGCTTCTTTTCAGTATCTGCACTTACCCCAAGTAATTCATATCCTTCCGACTGTAATTCCTCGTAATTGTCACGAAGATTACAAGCTTCCATTGTGCATCCCGGCGTACTCGCCTTTGGGTAAAAGAATACAACCAGTTTCTTTCCCTTGTAATCTGATATGGACACTGGATTACCATCCTGATCATTTACTTGAAAATTCGGAACCTTGTCCCCTGCTTTTAATGTTTTCATACCTTATTTTTGCGTAAAAGTAGATAAAATGAACAAGCAGGAAAAGGTTGATTTTGTTATTGAAACGTTAAATACGCTCTACCCGGAAGTTCCTATTCCTCTGGATCATAAAGACCCATACACCTTGCTCATAGCCGTTCTCCTCTCGGCCCAGAGCACGGATGCCCGCGTGAACAAGATCACCCCGCTATTATTTGAAGTGGCAGACAACCCTTACGACATGGTGAAACTTTCCGTAGAGGAGATAAAGGAGATCATTAAACCGGTTGGCCTGTCACCTATGAAATCAAAGGGTATACACGGCCTATCACATATTCTGATCGATAAACACGGTGGAAAAGTCCCTGCCGATATGGAAGCACTGGAAGAACTACCGGCCGTTGGGCATAAGACAGCCAGCGTGGTGATGAGCCAGGCCTTCAACATTCCCGCATTTCCTGTGGATACGCATATCCATCGCCTCATGTACCGCTGGGGATTTACTTCGGGCAAAAATGTGGTTCAAACCGAAAAAGACGCCAAACGCCTTTTCCCCATGGATCTTTGGAATAAATTACACCTGCAGATCATCTATTACGGCAGGGAATACTCTCCCGCGCGCGGCTGGGACCTGGATAGGGATATAATTACAAAGACTATAGGGCGAAAGTCGGTGATCAAAGAATATCTCAAAAAGAAGAAATAAAAAACCCGGGAGTTTCCCGGGTCTTTCCAAAGTTTAGTTTAGAAGTGCTTCAAACTTCATTTTATTATAATCTATAACACTTAAAGCCTTCGAATAGTCAAGGAGAAATTTTATTGTTTCGTCCTTCGGAACGTTATTTTTATTCACGCGTTCCGAACGTGAAGTTTCAGAGTACATTTTTTGCATAGAACGTTATTTTGAGGTTTTTTGTTCCTTAATAACGATCCTATTTTCAGATTATTGTATTAATTAGTTAATATAATGTTGTGCTTATTAATCACCTTCCTTAAATTGATCAGGGCATATCGCATTCTTCCCAGGGCCGTATTAATGCTCACCCCGGTCTGTTCGCTGATCTACTTAAAGCTCATGTCCTTGTAAATACGCATGATCAACACAGTTTTCTGATCCTCCGGAAGTTCTTCAATGAGCCTGCGTACATCACTTTCCACCTGGCCTTTGATCATTCTTTTTTCCATATTCAGACTGCCATCACTGAGCACCGAAAAAATATTGAAATCATCATTGTTTTCAAATTTCGGCATTCGGTTATTCTTTCTGAAATGATCAATCACCAGGTTATGCGCAATGCGCATTACCCAGGGAAGAAACTTGCCTTCTTCATTGTAGGCCCCTCTTTTTAAGGTGTTGATCACCTTGATAAAGGTATCCTGAAAAATATCCTCGGCGACATCACGGTCGTACACCTTGGAATAGATAAAACTGTAAATTCTTTGTTTGTGGCGGGTTATTAGCTCGCAAAGTGCAGTTTCATTGCCTTTCATGTATGCGCTAACGAGATGCGCATCGGTTATCGTGCTTTGCTCCATATCAATACTCTTTTTAAAATAAACAACTTAGGTTTTTTTTGGTTGTCTAGCCGTTATGTTTATTTATGTAAAGTAGTAATGATCTATAGGCAATGAATTTTTGGTTCTTATGAGGGGTAAATATAAGCACAAAGATTTATGAAATGCAAAAAAAATATTGGTTTTTAAACAATACACTAACATTTTACGGGTATTACCTCCACTTTAACCCTTGTAAAGGCTATTTTCTTGTAAAAATGTTAAAATCTGATTTTTTCTCTTTTCTGAATTGAAAAAGAACAGGGATAGACCTGATATTCCTGGCTGAATAGTATCTTTGCAAAATTCAGTAAAAGAAGCCCAAATTGAGTACCGAAACCCTTAGTACCAAAGAAAATATCCTTATCCAGGGAGCAAAATTGCACAACCTCAAGAATGTGACCGTTGCTATTCCCAGGAATAAACTGGTAGTGATAACCGGGCTTTCGGGAAGCGGCAAATCTAGCCTCGCTTTCGACACCTTATATGCCGAGGGTCAGCGGCGCTACGTAGAAAGTCTGTCTTCTTATGCCAGACAGTTCCTTGGCCGACTCAATAAACCAAAAGTAGACGCTATCAAAGGAATCGCACCTGCCATCGCCATTGAGCAGAAAGTGAATGCAACCAACCCAAGATCTACGGTGGGTACATCCACCGAAATTTACGACTACCTGAAGCTTCTTTACACCCGCGTTGGCAGGACCTATTCGCCTGTTTCAGGTAAAGAAGTTAAGAAGGACAGTGTTTCGGATGTGGTGGATTACATCAGGATACTTCCCGAAGGTGAAAAACTACTTCTCCTCTCTCCTATTCACCTTGAAGAAGGCAGGACCATGGAGAATAAGATCAAAGCACTGGCACAGCAGGGCTACGCTAGGGTTAAGATCGCAGACGAGGTTGTGAGGATCGATGAATTAAAAGGCTCCCTTCCAAAGGAAATGTTTTTAGTGGTAGACAGGGTGATCACCCAGGATGACGAAGATTTTTATAACCGACTTGCGGATGCTGTTGAGGTGGCTTTTTTCGAAGGTAAGGGTGAATTATTCCTTCAAGACCTTACCTCAGGTAAAGTGAAGGAGTTCAATAACCGTTTTGAAGCGGATGGAATTACCTTCCCCGAACCAAACGTACATATTTTCAGTTTTAATAATCCCTATGGTGCCTGTCCGAAATGTGAAGGATATGGGGATGTGATAGGTATAGACGAAGATCTCGTGGTTCCCAATACTGCTTTGTCTATATACGATAACGCTGTGTTCCCGTGGCGAGGTGAGAGCATGGGGTGGTACCGCGACCAGTTGGTGAACAACGCCTATAAATTCGATTTTCCCATCCACAAACCCTGGTTCGAACTAACAACCGAACAAAAGGAATTGGTTTGGAATGGTAACGAATATTTTGAAGGGCTTCACGACTTTTTCAGTTTCCTCGAATCCAAGAGTTACAAAATACAGAATCGGGTAATGCTGTCGCGATACCGCGGCAAAACCCGTTGCAGTACATGTAATGGTAAACGATTGCGCCCTGAAGCCTTCAATATTAAAATCAACGGTGTAGCTATCCAGGAGTTGGTTGAACTCCCTTTGCGCGAAGTAGCTGAATTCTTCAAATCGATAAAATTAAACGAATACGAAGGGAAAGTATCCAAACGGATCCTTATAGAAATCGAGAACAGGTTGTCCTTCCTGATGGATGTAGGGCTTTCATATCTAACGCTCAATCGCAAGTCGAATACCTTATCCGGGGGTGAATCCCAACGAATCAACCTGGCGACCTCCCTTGGGAGCAGCCTGGTAGGTTCCATGTATATTTTGGATGAGCCCAGTATTGGCCTACACCCCAAGGACACAGAACGGTTGATTGGTGTACTACAATCATTACGCGACCTGGGCAATACCGTGATCGTAGTGGAGCATGATGAGGACATCATGAAAGCAGCCGATGCCATAATCGACATTGGCCCTGAGGCGGGAACACATGGTGGTGAAGTAGTTGCGGAAGGCAGTTACAAAGACATCCTCCTTGCCGATTCGCTTACGGCCAAATATCTCAACGGAGAAATGGAGATCCCCGTTCCCGAAACGCGCAGAAAATGGAAAAAAAGCATCAAGCTTGTCGGGGCGAGACACAATAACCTCCGCAATATTGATGCAGAGTTTCCCATCGGAGCCTTTACCGCCGTGACGGGGGTATCCGGGAGTGGTAAGAGTACGCTGGTAAAGAAGATCCTTTATCCCGCCATGCAGCGACATATTGGAGGATACGGGGAAAAACCCGGGCAGTTCACAGCCCTTGAAGGAAATTTCGAGACTATAAAAAACATTGAGTTCGTAGATCAGAATCCGATAGGGCGTTCAAGCAGATCTAATCCGGTTACCTATATCAAGGCCTACGACGATATCAGGAACCTCTTTGCAGATCAGAAGCTCTCGGATATAAGGGGTTACAAGGCAAAACACTTTAGTTTTAACGTAGACGGTGGGCGTTGTGAGACCTGTAAGGGAGAAGGAGAAGTGACCATAGAAATGCAGTTCATGGCCGATGTGCACCTGGAATGTGAAACCTGTGGCGGAAAACGTTTCAAAAAAGAAATACTTGAAGTGCAATTCGAAGGGAAGAATATCAGTGATATTCTGGCACTAACTGTAGATGAAGCCATGGAATTCTTCACAGAACACGACGTGAAAAAGATCACGAACAAACTACAGCCTTTACAAGACGTTGGACTAGGTTATGTCCAACTGGGACAGAGTTCTTCCACCCTCTCTGGCGGCGAGGCCCAGCGAATCAAGCTGGCATCTTTCCTGGTAAAAGGAACTTCAAAGGAAAAGGCCTTGTTTATTTTTGATGAACCAACCACAGGACTGCATTTCCACGATATCAACAAATTACTCACTTCGTTCTACGCCCTCCTGGATAAGGGTCATACGGTGATTGTTGTGGAACACAATATTGATCTAATCAAGTGTGCGGATCATATAATAGACCTTGGCCCGGAAGGCGGTGAGCGCGGTGGACAGGTAGTTGCCAGCGGCACTCCGGAAGTAGTCTCAAATGTTCATGAATCTCATACCGCTCAATATCTCAAACCTAAATTGTAGCAATTCATTTAGCGAAATTTAAAGTAATTTAGTATACTTACTTAGTCTTTAATAAATCGAATTGCTATGAAAAAAGGATTACGCTTCTGTTCTCTATTCCTATTCTATTTACTAACTACTTCAGTCTTTGCTCAACCCGACTTTGAAAAAAACGTATTACTGTCGGCTGACTACCTTTTGGATTATGTAAGGGACATCAAACTATATGATATGGACAATGACGGTGACCTGGACTACCTGGTTAGTGCTGAAGGCTATAGTTCAATCAGATGGTTTGAAAATGATGGCCTAGGTGAGATCATTGCCGTCCACGCCATAGATACAGAACTCGTGGGAGAACGTATTGGTGCGGTGGATCTGGATGGTGATAGCGATCTTGATATTTACATGCTCGTTGAGGTGGATTTCGAGTTCCACAGGGTATTTATTTATAAGAATTTGGATGGAGAAGGGACGTTCGGAGATCCAATTGAAATCGCAGCTCGCGGGTCCAGCGGCAATATGATTTTTCCGGCAGATATCGATGAGGATGGAGACATGGACCTGGTTGCCGACATAGGTGTGAAAGACATAGGAGTGGGCAATTTTGATTTCACATGGATCGAAAACGTGGATGGTGCCGGAAACATCTGGACAGCAACTGATATCATCGAACAACCATCCGGGTTCTACTTTGATGACCGATTTGTTGTGGAGGACGTTGACTCCGATGGACATCTGGACATATTAACTGCCTTCGACGATTTTGGCAGTTTCGGTATACGCTTGTTTCGAGGGGACGGCCAGGGAAATTTTGATAGTGGCACGACCATAACTAATTCTACACTCCGCGTGCGGTTCATCACAATGGAAGACTTTAACCAGGACGGAATAAAAGATCTTCTTTTTTTCTCGGCCACTGGGGGGATGCATGACCTGAGTTGGTCCCAAAATGACGGAAGTGGAAATTTTGCTCCACCAATTATGTTGACAACACAAATTGAGGTAAGTGGTTCAATAAAAACAGGGGATCTCGATAGTGACGGAGACAATGATATATTGTATTCAATCAGAAATACCTACCAGATTTTCAAAATTGAGAACCTTACAGGGAACGGTGATTTTGGAAACCCGGAATTAATAGATGAGTTAACACCAAACAGGTATATAGAGGCCGTTGCTTATGGCGACATGGATGACAATGGTTTCAATGATATCATAAGTGTGTACTTTGAAGGTGGAGGCCCTTCCGGTGTATTGGTAGATACCATTCACCTGTACAGATATGATGGAAATGTGTATGATGAACCTGTGATCGTGCTTCCGGATGTATTAAAAACTAACAATTCTATCTGGGCGGATCTTGATTCTGATGGTGATGATGATGCTATTGGTGTGTCAAGTGAAACAGGAATCTATTGGTTGGAGAACATGGATGGTATGGGTGATTTCGGGCCTCGTACCGATCTAAGTTCAGTTGCTATCTCTCCCACAGGAATTATAGCTGCGGACCTGGACCAGGACAATGACCTGGATCTCATAGTAACTTCAACAATAAGTAACGATATTGGTGTATTGTTTAATACAGACGGTCAGGGTACCCTTAGTCAATATACCAGTATTGATGGAAACGTGAACGTAACAAGGCGTCCGGCCATCACAGATATTGACGGCGATGGAGATCTGGATATAGTATCCATAACTAAAAGTGGTTCTAACGCAATAATTTATTTTGAAAACATAGATGGGCAAGGTACTTTTAGTAACAGGCAGCAGTTATTAATTTCCGAAAGGACCCCGGTAAAGGTAATGTCCTACGATTATAACAATGACGGACTCGATGATCTTATCTATCACACCAAGGAGTTTAATTGGTCGGTGATCGAGGCCTTGAAAAACTTAGGTCAGGGTGTGTATTCGGACCCGATTTTTATGATTGGCACACAAACTATAAGCGACTTGGGCCAATGGTATTTTGAAGATATTGATGGTGATGGAATATTGGACTTCTCCGGCTCCGTTTCAGGGTACGGAAATGAAAAAACTCTATTCTGGATAAGACATATTGATGGTGAAGGCACCTTTGAAACCAACAGGTTTCCTATTTCGGATCCAGGTGATTTGTCTGTTGCGATCGATCATAAAGCTACCGATCTTGATCTTGACGGGGATCTCGACATGATACTGCTGCGTGAGTTCTTTGTTGGATGGTATGAAAACAATGGGGACGGTATTTTCGGACCGTTACAGGACATTCGCTGGGGAGATGAATTCAGCTCGATGGATGTGATGGATATTGACGATGATGGCAGGCCGGATATTATAACGAGTGCCTTCCGGAGTGGAGAAGTAGCATGGTTCAAAAATGTAGACTATCTGAGTGATGCAACCCGTTCCGTAATTGATGTTGGCCTCTACCCTAATCCTACTAGTGATTTCGTGAATGTAATTACAGATGAAAGTATACTTCGTATCGAGTTGTTTGATATTCGAGGCACCATGGTTTCGTCATATGATAGTTCCAAACCTATCGATCTTGGTCAAATACCAACCGGCCTGTACTTGCTGCGTTTTGTGATGGAAAATGGTACTGTCTATTCAAAGAAAGTTATCAAGCGGTGAAAACAAAACGGTTTTGTATCATGAGATTCAATCCTGAAATATACTACTATCAAGTAGGTCCGTTTCATCTTTAGCAAATAGCTTCACAATTTTTTAGTAACTTAATGGAAGTTTTGTGGTCCATGGAGAATAATTGGATCACACAGCTCACCTAATGATAAGAATGTCTGATGAAACAAATCCTACTCTTTATATTGTTCTTATTCCTTAATTTCTCGTTCGCACAACCTTATCTTCCTATGCTGGACGAAGATCATGTCTGGAATACCGACTTCTTCGTAGATCCGTTCGGGGGCGGACAAACCGGTATTGTTTCCAGCGAAAATTATGTGGCGGGTGAAACAGTGATCAATAATCAGACGTATAAATCGGTATATATCGACGGTGAACTTGGAAGCTGCCTGGTACGAGAAGAGAATGGTATTGTGTACCGGTATGATACGAATGCGAACGAGGAAGTCGTCATGTATGACTTCACCCTTGAAATTGGAGACACGTTTGAATTCCCCCAGATCATTTTCGAGGGTTTTTGTGGTGCATTGGGGTTTTACAATGGGCCTTTGGAAATGACCGTAACAGATAGAACCACTGAATTTATCGCCAACCAAAACAGGGTGGTGATCACCTTCGACTATATAAGTGAATTCAGTGTCCAATGTCAATGGATCGAAGGCATCGGTTCTACCTTAGGATTTGACCCCGTTGGTGATGTAATCGATATTGGCAGTCGCTATCTTGTTTGTTTTACAAAAAATGGAACTACGTATTTCTTTAACAATGCCACTGCCTGCGACAATACCAATCTTTCGGTTCCCGAGAGCATGAAAGACCAAATAGTTCTTGCCCCTAACCCTGTTCAGGATATATCCATTCTTCAGTTACCTTCGGAATTGAATATCGATACTGTTCGGATCTACGATGTCACTGGTAAAATCATTTCCGAAGTAACCATTTTAAAAAATTATTTGACAATTAATGCGATGGACTATGCTTCGGGTATATATTTCTACCAGGCAGAAAGTGAAAGTACCATAATCAAGACGGATAGATTCGTTATTAAATGATAGACTGCATGAAAAAATTTCTACTTGTTCTCAGTGTATTACTTTCCGGAACCGCGTTCTCACAGACTTACTTACCGATGCTGGATACAGAAAATGTTTGGGGTGTGGATATATCGTGGAGCAACATATCCGGTGGTGGTGGAACGCAATCTTATGATAATATTGCTATCACAGGTACAATTGAAATTAACGGGATTACTTATCAAGTTATCGAAGGGGCCGATTTTCCCTGTTATTATCGTGAAGAGAATGGACTAGTCTACAAATACAGCGAATGGAACGATACCGAATACGTGATATACGATTTTACACTTGAATTAGGTGAGTTTTTTACTGTACCCACAATTATCGTAGAAGATGACCTTTGCCCTTTTGGTTTCACAAATTTAGGTCTCATGACAACGCCATGGGAGGTCGTGAATGTCTACACCGATTTCATTGCCGGAACAGATCGAAAAGTAATAGAATTTGACTCTGATGGTACTTCCATACCAGAAATATGGATCGAAGGTGTTGGTTCTAGTAGAGGTTTGATGCCGGGAGGTGATTCATTTCATGAAAGCACAAAATTAGTTTGTTTTACCCGAAACGGAACGACCACCTTCTTCAATGGTGTAAGTTCCTGCGACAATACAACTTTGAGTTTAGGGGACGAGTATTTAGACCAAATTATCATTTATCCCAATCCGGTGCAATCCAAATCTGTGTTACAATTACCTAAGGAATTCGAAATTGATGAAATAAGAATAATCTCAGTTTCTGGTAAAATTGTACGCGAAGTCGAGATAGACAGAGATTACTACATAATCGATGCCATGAGACTGAGATCCGGATTTTATTTCTACCAGGTTTTAAGCGAAGGCGCAGTGATCAAAACGGACCGTTTTATCGTTAAATAACGTCTGTCACTTCGAGTGTTTTTACGAAGTAAAAAATGTATCGAGAAGAACTTTTTAAGTAGTCATCGATACGATTCAATATATCTACGAAAAAACAAATCCTCGAATAAACGAATCAACATACTAAAATACCAACTCTGATATCCATATCATAATCAAATACTTACATCTTTGGCACGGCTATTGGTTTTTCTTAACCGAATAGCGTAAGTCGGCATCGCTAATTATGCCGAATAACCCAAAATACATTGATTATGAAAAAAAGTATTCTACTAGTAGCCCTGTTCCTATTTGGAATGACTACGCAGACTTTTTCCCAACGCATCAGAAATGTAGAACATTTACCGGGTAATTACGATCGCTATTACAATTCGCATGAAATTCGTTTTGTAGAAAATGGTGTACTGTACTCGGTGGCTATCGATGGATCGTTCAGATTTCGACCACTTTATAGCCCTTATCACTCACAACGAGGGCGATGGAACGACAACACGAATTTTCACAATTCAACCCCTGGAGGTGTCACCTATGTGAACACCAGGCCGATAGAACGTTTGAGAGTTCAGTATGGAAGACATGGACGCATAAATGCTATAGGCCCGGTTCTGATCCGCTATCGAAGAGACGGCCGCGTTAAATCCATTGGTTCTGTGGCCATGACCTACCATCGTGGATTACTCCAAACTGCAGGAAACCTGCAGGTTCTGTACAACCGAAGGGGTAAGATTCGTACTACTATCGGACATGTAAACAGACACAACAAAAGATTTTGGCACGATGATTGGTATAGAAATAAGAACGATTGGGATGGCGATG
>Ga0316201_10000961_pt1 | contig 18353 bp, 13 predicted proteins | sample CS6wburrow_MG_FD_204516 | JGI IMG/M metagenome (GOLD analysis project Ga0316201, IMG submission 204516) | Coastal sediment microbial communities from Delaware Bay, Delaware, United States - CS-6 worm burrow | ecosystem: Environmental > Aquatic > Marine > Coastal > Sediment | place: USA... | reverse complement strand
ATCCGCTGAGTGGGGGAACTCAGCACTGTATTTTCCATAGGCAAACCGGCGCAGGTTTCTGACCACGAACAGGATGTGCTGATCCACGGTATAGACATGGAACAGGTCAAACTGCATACGACCGACAATATTCGCGAATGCCGGGATATAGGCCGCCAGCACGCCATAACGGTTCATCCGTTGCAATTGCGTATAAACACCACTGGGCTGGCAGAAAAGTTCGAAAAAATACTGTTGGGCCTGTTGATCGGCACGGAATGACTCATCGATAACGTGCAGGTTATCCCGGATCATCCGGATCGTTGACGCCCTTACACCCCTGAGTCTTTCGTGTTTTGCCAGCAGCACGAACAGTTCCATCATCGCCACCGGCCGGCGTCGGAACAAATCATCACCGGACACCTCAAGAAAACCCCGGGTCACTCTAAAATCTTCACCCAGGTCTTCTGACGACAGGTTTTCCTGCGGCAGCAACTCTTCACTGAATAACTGCAGCAGCATTTCATTGAGCCGTTCGTTTTGCATGACCGTGCGGTAATAGCGTTGCATGAACTTTTCAACACCGGCATTGGGGTTCTCCGAAGAATCAGCGGAGTAAAAATGTTCCGCAATCTTTCGTTGAAACTCGAATAACAACCGGTCTTCCCCACGCCCCGAAAGCAGGTGTAATGCAAAGCGAATTTCCCAGAGGAAGGTTCTGCCGTCTTTCAAATCCTGGAGTTCGGTCTCGGTCAGGAAACCCCGTTCAACCAGCGTGTGCAACGACTGCGTATTGAAATGCCTTTTAGCAACCCAGCCAATCATCTGGATGTCACGCAAACCACCCGGGCTTTCCTTGATATTGGGTTCCAGGTTATAAGCGGTGTCGTGGAATTGATTGTGACGTTCAACCTGTTCCGCGAACTTGGCGTCGAAAAATTCTGCCGCAGACCAGACGTGATCCGCTGATGTTGCGTCGAGCATCTCCAGCATCATCTCTTTACGGCCACTGAGCAGGCGGCTTTCCATCAGGCTGGTGGCCGTCGCTACATCCTTTTTTGCCTCGGAAACGCAGGCTTCAACAGTGCGCACACTGTGACCGAGATAAAAACCGGAATCCCACAGTAGCGTGACAAAGGATTCGATCACTGTGCGCAACTCCTCGGTCGGTGGTGACTCTGCTAACAGGATCAACAGATCAACATCGGAGTGGGGGTGGAGTTCACCCCGACCAAAACCGCCGATGGCAACCAGGGAAATATTTTCATCTTCCGGGACAAGGTTATGCCAGGCATACAGGATCAACTGGTCGACTACCCACGCACGGGCCTTGACCAGCTGGTTTACATCTTCTTTGGCGTGAAACTTTTTAGCCAGGCATTCGTCCGCGTCACCGAGGGTGTGCTTGAGGGTATTGATAAGTTGGTTGAGTGTCTTCTCACCCGTATCGCCGTTAAGTGCAGCTTGATCCAGGCAACCTTCCGCAGCCGCCGGTCTGGACAAAGGACCACGTAAACGAATTTTCATTTATATTCCAATGGAGCCACCGGTCCGGCCCCCGGCATAGGTAGTCAAAGTTCATCACCCGGTAATCGCGTTAACACATCGACTCCATCTTCAGTAACAGCCAGTGTGTGCTCCCATTGCGCAGACAGGCTGCGGTCCCTGGTGTGCACAGTCCAGCCATCAGCCAGCAGGCGGGTATCCTTTTTACCCAGGTTGATCATGGGTTCGATAGTAAAAACCATACCCGGAACCAATAACTCACCCACACCCGGACGACCGTAATGCAATACTTGCGGGTCTTCATGGAAAACCCTGCCAATACCATGACCACAATACTCCCGTACCACCGAACAGCCCTTGCCCTCTGCATATGTCTGGATCGCATGACCGATATCCCCCAGCCGCAAGCCAGGCTTGACCATTTCAATACCGGTGACCATTGCCTGGTGGGCGATCTCGCACAATTGCCGCGCACGCAATGCGGGTTCGCCAACCAGGAACATTTTGCTGGTATCTCCATGCCAGCCATCTTTGATGACGGTGATGTCAATATTGAGAATATCGCCATTCTTGAGCTTCTTCTTACCCGGAATACCGTGACAAACCACCTGGTTGATGGATGTACAAATGGATTTTGGAAAACCCCGGTAATTCAACGGTGCGGGAACAGCCTGCTGTACTTCGGTGATATAGGCATGACATATATCATCCAGCTCACCGGTTGTAACACCGACCCGCACGTGTTCACGGATCATCTTCAGAACTTCACCCGCCAAATGACCTGCAACCCGCATGGCTTCGATTTCTTCCGGTGTTTTTAAAACAATACCCATTTTTTATTTCCACAGAATCATTATTGATGACGGGACATTCTCCGCAACAAGCCGGTCATTGTACCTGCTGGCAGACGGTTTGTAATACCGGCTCTTAACGCAATTGAAATCGCGAAAATATGGAACCCATACAGATTCCCCATGACTAATGAAGTCTCAAGAGGGATAATCCACTTCCTGACTCAAATGATTTGCCACTAGAAGGCTTTAAGGGAGATTGAGGGGTATGGGAAAGTTTTTCAAGTTCATGCTTCCGCTGATATTGATCATCAGTTCCGTGCTTATGGTTATCGCATTAGTGGCTTATCAAAAATCGCAGACCGCCGAACGCAAAGACGATACCCAAAAGGCAGTCCTCGTCGATACCATTGAAGCCGAGGTCGTCTCGCTGAATTTCACGGTCGATTCACAGGGTACCGTCAGACCAAGAACAGAAACCACGCTGGTCTCGGAAGTCTCAGGGAAAATTGTCTCCGTGGCCCCGGAGTTTGTTGCCGGTGGTTTTTTTACACAGGGCCAGGTATTGCTGCAGATCGACCCCAGCGATTACGAAGCAGGTTTGAAACGGGCCGAGGCCGCCCTGGCTTCAAGAAAAGCAAAACTGGCTGACGAAACCGCTCGCTCGGAACAGGCTTTGAAAGATTGGAATAATATGGGCAGACAAGGCCAGCCTACCGATCTCGCTTTACGCAAACCTCAAATGGCAGACGCCAGGGCCAATGTTAGCGCAACCGAGGCCGATCTGCAAAAGGCACGCCGCGATCTTGAACGGACCAGGATTACCGTCCCCTATGATGGCCTGGTGAGACAAAAAGCAGTGGATATCGGTCAGTACGTAACACCCGGCACGCGTCTCGGTGTCACCTTTGCAATCGATACGGCCGAAGTTAGATTACCCCTGACCAACAACGACCTGCACTATCTCGATTTGCCATCCGAAACCGAGATCAAAAACCGGAATAAATCTTTCCCGCCGGTTACCCTGAGCGCGGCAAACGGCGATCACGTCAACCAGTGGCAAGCCCGGATTATCCGCACGGAAGGTGTGGTTGATGAGGCCAGCCGGGTCATCTACGCCGTTGCCCAGGTGGTTGATCCCTACGGTGTGCTGGGACAAAGCCATCAACAGGAACTCAAGATAGGCACCTTTGTCAACGCAGAGATCCAGGGTCTGCCTGCTGAAAACGTGGTGGTGTTGCCACGCTACGTGTTGCGCGCTGACCATACCGTGTTAATTGCCAACGAAAACAATGAGCTGGAAATATTGCCGGTAAATGTTTTACGTGCCGAGCCAAAGAAAGTCTATCTCAGCCAGGGGATTGAGGGCGGAACAAGAGTGGTGATAACGACGCTCGATGCACCGGTGCCCGGCACCAGGCTGGCCATCAGGGGCTATGACAATACCACCCCGGAGGAGCCCGTTCAGGAGGTCGAACAATGAACCGGAGCCAAGGCTGGTATTACGCCTTAATCGATTGGTTTGCCAGGAACTCCGTTGCCGCCAACCTGTTGATGATGATCCTGCTGCTGGGCGGGCTTTACACGGCGTTCATTATTAAAAAGGAAAGCCAGCCACCAATTGAAACAAATTTCGTCACTGTTACCATGCAATTTCTGGGTTCCAGCCCAGAAGACGTCGAAGAAGGCATCCTGATTAAAATTGAAGAGTCCATCCAGGACATCGAAGGCATACAGGAAATCCAGTCCACCGGGCGCCGGGGCAGCGGTACGGTGCAAATCGAGGTCAGGGCCGGCTATGACGTACCGGAGGTGATGAACGAGATAAAGAACCGTGTCGATTCCATTTCAACCTTTCCGGAGAATACCGAGAAACCCATTGTTTCCCGCACCCGTTTCCAACAGCAGGTCAACCTGGTATCGGTTTATGGCGATGTTGACGAACGTACGCTGAAGGAGTACGCCAAGCAGGTCAGAAACGAAATCGTCACCCTGCCGGGTATCACGCGTGCCGAAATTCTCGGTTCGCGGCCCTACGAAATCAGCATTGAAGTCAGCGAATTCACACTGGAACAATACGGTATGAGCCTCGGCGAAGTCGCACAGGCCGTACGCCGTGGTTCACTTGATTTACCGGCCGGCTCCATACGCTCGGACGCCGGTGATATTCAATTGCGCACCAAGGGTCAGGCCTACACCGGGCTGGATTTCGAAAACATCCTCGTACGCACCAACGCCGACGGCTCACGTGTGCTGCTCAAAGACGTTGCAATCATCAAGGACGATTTTGAAGAAACCGGGCGATTTTCCGAGTTTAACGGCAAACAGGCATTTACCATCCAGGTACTTTCTGTCGGTGACCAGAGCGAACTGGATATATCACAAACGGTTCGAGATTATATTGCCTCCAAGCAGGCCTCCATACCCTCCGGTGTCAGCCTGGCCGCCTGGGCAGATGTGACCTACTACCTCAAGGGCCGTCTTGACATGATGGTCAAGAACCTGGTGATTGGCGCACTGCTGGTATTCCTGTCACTGGCGTTGTTCCTGCGACTTAAACTGGCGTTTTGGGTGATGGTCGGCCTGCCCGTGGCTTTTTTGGGCACATTTTTCCTGATGCCGGTGTTTGGTATTACCGTTAACCTGATCAGCCTGTTCGGTTTCATCCTTGTACTGGGTATCGTCGTGGATGATGCCATCGTTATCGGTGAAAGCGCGTATACCAGCATGCGCGCAAAAGGCCATTCAATCGATAACATCCTCGAAGGTGTCCACAAGGTCGCCATGCCGGCAACCTTCGGTGTTTTAACCACGATGGCGGCATTTGTGCCAATCCTGATGATCAGTGGGATCATGGGCAAATTTTTCGCTTCGATTGGCTGGGTCGTCACCCTCTGCCTGGTTTTTTCACTCGTTGAATCCAAGCTGATCCTGCCGGCCCACCTGGCGCATATGAAAATCAAGCACTACGGTGAGGATACACATAACCGTTTTGTCCGCTTCCAGAGATTCTTCAGCGAAGGTCTGCACACCTTCGTGGACAATTTCTATTCACCCTTCCTGGCGAAATGCCTGAAGCGGCGCTACCTGACGCTTTCTGTTTTTATCTCCATGTTGATCCTGTCGATCGGCCTGTTGGTTGGCGGGGTCTTACGCTCGGTATTTTTCCCGGATATCACGGCTGATTTCCTGCAGGTTGATCTGCTGATGAACGAGGGAACCCCCGCAGCACGCACCCACGATGCTTTGCGGCAGGTGCAGGATGGCCTATGGAAGCTGGATGCGGAAGTCAGCAAAGAACAGGGCGTGGAATCGGGGGCCGTTGTTTCCAGTGTGCTGTCGTTTGCCCGCGGTGAAATCAGGGGGCAAATCATCACCGAACTGGCCAAGGACGACAAGGCCGTTATTTCAGGTACGGAAGTTCTGCGCCGCTGGCGGGAAAACGTTGGTGAAATTCCTGGCGCAAAGCAGCTGGGTTTTTCAGGAGCCACCGGTCCAGGCGGTGGAGCAGCCATATCGATCCAGTTGATCGGGGCGAATGTCGACCAGGTGGGACGTGCATCGCAGGAACTGGCCCGCAGAATGGCAACTTTTGAAGGTCTGTACGATATCCGCAACACCTATGAACGCGGCAGACCCGAAATCAAGCTCAATGTAAAACCGGAAGCCGAGGCACTGGGCATCACGCTACAGGACCTGGCCAACCAGGTCAGGGCGGGATTTTATGGTACCGAAGTGCAACGAATTCAACGCGGTCAGGATGAGGTAAAAGTCATGGTCCGCTTTCCAAGCGACGAACGTGACTCCGTTGGTTACCTGGACAATATGAAAATTCTTACCCCCGCGGGCGGACGCGTGCCTTTTAATCTGGTTGCCGAGGTTGAGCTGACCGAAAGCCCGGCTTTTATCCGCCGCTTTGATCGCGAACGTGCGATTCGGGTTTCGGCCGAAGTAGACAAGGAAAAGTACGAACCAAAGAAAATCCAGGATGACATCATGAACAAGGAACTGCCGCAGGTGCTGGCAAATTTCCCCGGTGTCCGCTCCAAGCTCAGCGGCGCCAGCCAGCAGCAAGTGGAAATCCAGCAGGACCTCGTGCGGGGTGGCTTGCTCGCGATATTCCTGATCTACGCGCTGATGGCGATACCGCTTAAATCCTACGCGCAACCCCTGATCATCATGTCGGTGATCCCCTTTGGTACGATCGGCGCATTGATCGGTCACCTGATCCTCGGCATACCGGTGAGTATGACAAGCTACTTTGGCATCATCGCATTGTCCGGCGTTGTGGTGAATGACAGCCTGATCCTGGTTGATTTTGTTAACCGGGGCCGCGATGCCGGAATACCACTGGACGAGGCTGTAAAAGGAGCCGCGAGGTCCCGTTTCCGTGCCATCCTTCTGACCTCGTTGACCACTTTCCTTGGTCTCGCACCAATTGCGATTTTCGAGACCAGCCTGCAGGCGAAAATTGTGGTTCCGATGGCGGCCTCTCTGGCATTCGGCATCCTGTTTGCAACGGTCATCACCCTGCTCCTGATTCCCACCCTGTACCTGATACTTGACGACTTCAAGCAGTGGTGGAAGGAGGCGTGGAGGCACCTGCTTCCGCAACGAAACAAGGAACCTGAAACGCTTGGCGAGGGCGGACACGGGTTGACCCGGCGGTCGGAAGAGATTTAAAAGGACAAAATATTGGCGCAGAGAATAAAGAACCTTCTGACTTTTGCCCTGCAAAAACTGGCCGATAGTCCCTCTGCGCGATTAGATGCAGAAATTTTGATGGCACATGTGCTGGAATCCAAACGTTCCTTTCTCTATGCAAACCCTGAACTGGAATTACCCGGTAACCGCTCGGAAGCTTTCAAAAAACTCGTAAAACTACGCGCGCAGGGACAACCCGTTGCTTACCTGACCGAATCAAGCGAGTTTTGGTCCCTGCCCCTGAAGGTGAACACCGCCGTGCTGATTCCACGCCCGGACACAGAACGACTGGTCGAAGCGGCGCTCTTGAAAATTCCGGAAAACGCCGACTGGCGTATTGCGGATCTCGGCACCGGTAGCGGCGCCATTGCCCTGGCGATCGCTTCAGAACGACCAAGGTGTGAAATCCATGCCACCGATATCAGTCCAGCGGCGATCGAGGTCGCGGGCTACAACGCCACCCGGTTGGGGTTCGATCAAGTCCATTTTCACTGCGGGTCATGGACCGAACCACTCAGAGGTAAATTTCACCTGGTGGTGAGCAACCCGCCATATATCGATGCAAATGATCCACACCTGGCCAACGGTGACCTGCGCTTCGAACCCCGCAACGCGCTGTGCCCTGGCGTTGATGGATTGAGCGCCATTCGCACAATCTGCCTGCTTGCAAGAGCGATACTGGTCGATGGCGGATGGCTGATGTTTGAACACGGCTGGGAGCAAGGTCCGGCAACCCGGCAGCTGATGCGGGAAGATGTTTATACCCGGCTGGAAACACTGCAGGACCTGCAGGGCCACGACCGCGTCACGATAGGCGAAAAAGCGGTGGGTGCGTAGCTCCCAGTCACCTGACATATCCTCAATGGCTCAATCGGTGCAATCGGCTCTCAGCCCGAATATTGCACCAGTATCCCGGATGATGGTGCAATATTGAGGCTAGTGCCGCATCGGACTCAACCGTGTCTGCAAATCCCTTTCAACTGAAATAAAATGATTTGGTGGTATTGGACTCCATTCATTTTCATTTTCAGTCAATTTCTCTGAAACGATAAGCACCGACTCGGGCTTTGAACCCCCACCTTTCATGTGACAGACGCCATCTCTGCACTCAAAACCTGTACCTGTTGAATAATAAAGTGTGCGTGTGTCCTTTTCAGGATTGGAGCTGTAACGTGTGCCAAAAATCCTGTGGCCATCGGTCACCATCAAGTTGAAATTCGAAACCTCATCACCAGTGCCGGCATCCAGTTTTAATTGCTGGATCACGTCAAAAGTCCTTTGAAAACACTGCTGAATCTGGTCTTCGTCCAAGCGTGGTCCGGAACCCCGCATTTCCTTGACCTTCTGCATCAACAAGGCAAAAACATGTTCCGAGTCGGTCTGCCCTTTGATCCAGTTGAAAACATCATCGTCAAGCAATGCCAGCAATTTTCGCCTGATGCGCTGAAATTTCGGAATGCCGCCGTTGTGCATCATCAGGAACGACCCGAAACTGAATGGATGCGTATTATCCTCTGTAGTAGCACCCTCTGTTGCCGCACGGATATGTGCAAAAAGACAGTTGGTACGAATAAGCGGTGCATTATAGTGCAGGTTCCTGTTACTCCAGGCCGGTGTAATTGCGCGAAATAGCCCCGGAAGTTTACTTATGGAGTGCACATACCATCCGACACCAAAGCCATCACCGTTGAGCATTTCCGGCATTTCACCCGCGTGATAACTCTGGTGCACCAGCGAATTGGCCGGTTTCAACAGCAATTCGTCCGCCATGATGGGCTTACCCAGGTATGCAATAAATCGGCACATGACAATTAGCTCCTTTTACTCAGTCGCGTGGGTACCGCCCTGCCGGAAAGATAACCATGATTTTACCAATTTCGACTTTAAAGTGCGCAAAGCCTTTGAGGCTATAATTGATTGGATGAAAATAAATTTCGCCATTGAACCAGGCCAGAATCAGGATCAGAGTACCGGGCCAAGCATACCCATAAGGTTGTTCCAGAAGCGGCGTTGAATCGGCCATGCTTCGATATCACCGACACGTACCGGGTTTGAAGAAGCCAGGTACTCCTCCTGTCGTTGACGCATGGCCGCGGTGAGCGCCATATCACAGAGCAGAATATTGTTTTCGTAATTCAAATCAAAGCTGCGCCGGTCCATATTAGCCGAACCTATCAGGGTGATGTCGTCATCAACGGTCATCGACTTGGTATGTAGCAAGCCCCCTGAATACTCGTGAATATTGACACCAGCCTCCGCCAGCTCCAGGTAGTAACTGTGGCTGGCGGCGGCAACCTGCCATGAGTCGTTGCGGGCGGGAAAAATAATTGTCGTTTCTATTCCACGGCGTGCTGCTGCACAAAGTGCACCCTGCATCGACTCGCTCGGTACATAGTAGGGTGTCGTAATCAGGAGCCTTTTCCTGGCAGCATGCATTAGGGTTTCAAACGTTTCGGGCATGGCTGAATTACGCACGGTTGGACCCGTGGCAATCACCTGGGCGGGAAAACCGTCACCACCGGCGGCAATCGGTGCTTCGAGCATCGAACGCAAATCCTCTTCAACATCAGACATCCAGTCACCAATGAATATGTGCTGGTTCTGGCGTGCAATAGGACCTTCAAACCGCACCAGGACATCCACCCAGGGTGCGAATTTTGGTTTTACCCGGAATTCGGGATCTGCGCAGTTTTGGCTGCCACAATAGGTAATGCGGTCATCGATAACGACGATCTTGCGGTGATTACGCAGGTCGATCCGACCATGAAAAAGACGAACTAACGGATTCCCAATCGGAAGCGCAACTGCAACCTGCACACCCGCGTTCCGCATGTCCTTCCAGTGCCCGGAGCGGATCATGGCCAGTGAGCCCAGGCCATCGGCCATTGCCCTGCAGGTGACACCGCGTGCTGCAGCACGCTTCAGTGCCTCCACGACCTTCAGGCCGTTGTTATCCGCCAGCCAGATGTAAAACATCAGGTGAATATGATCGCTGGCGGCATTCATGTCCGCCACTATTGCATCAATACCCGAATTGGAATCCGTCATCAGTTTTGCACAATTACCACCCACCGGCCGAAAACCGTTGACCGATTCACCAAGCCGGAACAGGGGAACCAAACGTTCTGAAAACGACGGTTCATACCTGGGATCGATCTCGAATGACGGTGGCGAGGCAGGCGGCAGACTGGCCAGCACCTCGCGATTCCGGGCTACGCGTTTACGCCCAACACTGGTCTCACCAAGAAGCAGATAGATCAGTATTCCAAAAACCGGCAGCATGGCAATCACTGCCACCCACGCGACCCGCGATGCCGGTTCACGATGAGGCCGCAGCACGGCCCGTGCCAGCACCGCCAACCAGATCAGTAACGGCACCAGCACCAACATGGCATAAGCAATAATGTCCCGCATTTCCAACATAGGGTCGATTATAGTCCAGCACGGCAACCACAAAGACCAGGGGTCAAAAGACCTGGGGTCAGAGTTATTATCAAAAGCTTGAGTCGTTCGTTAGTTTGAACTCTTATTGATCGAATTAATTGACAACGAAACTGGGGTTCCCCGACGAAGAAGATGCTCTTCTTCATTTGGTCAAGGGCAAGACAACCACGATGCCAGAGGCACATTCAGGCGAAGGGATATTTTTTCTTCAAAAGCTGCTTCTGTGCTTGTCCTTCGTTCACACCGTATACAAGTGGATTGGAACAAAAAATGGCCACTACCCTGTAGCCAGCTATATTCATACCGCCAATCAGAATATGTAACGCATGGCAAACTGAAGCTGTGTGGCCGTACCCTTGCTGCCGTCCTTGTTTTTACGTTCACCCCAGAGAAATTCGAAGCCGCCCTGAATATGCTGTGTCGGGTTGTACATCAGGTTCGCCGAGGCCCGCAGGGTTCTGTCGTAAGCGCGACCATCCTGGAAATCATAGTTGTTGATATTCACCCAGCTTAAGGTAAAGCTGGAGCGTAAAACTCCCGGCCATGATTTCAGAAACCCCCGCGTCATGGGCCAACGATGCATGTACGACACATATCCTGCAAACACGGGTAGTGCACGAAGTTTTCCGGCGGGATCAAATACCGCATCTCCGCCACCCACTGAACTCAGGTCATTGATGTAGCGGCCGATACCTTCACCGTAGGTCAGCTGCCAGAGTATAAAATCATCTTCACCCCAGCGAGTCACAGGCTGACGTCCACCGGTGGTTATGCCCCAACCCGTGGTGCTTTCCGTTGGCAATGAATCATCAGATCCTGTCTCAGAGTCGATTGCTCTCAACTCCCTGAGAACAGCACCTACCCGGTAATTCCAACGGCCCAGGGGACCCAGTGGCATACGGTTCAGACTGGCAACCAGATCGAAAGGGCCTTTTTGTTGCTGCGCGTTGTAAATATCCGTAGACGGATCTTCCAGCGAAATCTTCAGGTTATAGTTCTCGCCGAACTGCGGAAACCAGCGGATTTGTGATTGGCGGCGAAGAACCTGGCCGTTGATACCCTCCACGTCAACTTCTTCGGGTTGCGAATCAATGTCCATGAAGGTAGACCAGGTTTTACCAGCCAGAATGGTGCGAAACTGACCAAAGGCATGACGCAGACGAAATTCTTCGCCGTCACCCTGAAAGTCACCTTCAACAAAGGCTCGGATCTCACCTGGTTTGGTCTGCTCCCGGTACTCCCAGTTGACCCGGGTTTGCTGGGCGGAAACCGAGGTGCCTTCCACTGCGCCGGGTACCGTTGTGCCCTCTGCTGGAATACTACCGACAATGAACCGGTCGGGAATCAGCATGGGATCGAAGCTGTGAACAAATGACAGGTTAACGTAACCACCGATTTTCATTGCCGCCGTTGTACCGGGCAAGTACCAGGCACCAGGGAAATTCTTATCGTATATCGTGTTGGAAGGATCGTAGAACGTCTTTCGGGCAATCTCTGCCTGGTCCTGTTCTTTTTGCTCTTCCGTTTGCGGACCGACGCCCTCTTTTTCTGCCAGCGCAATTACGGCCTTCTGCTGTCCGCTTTGGTCCTCATCAGGAATGACTGTATCCGGTTCTGCCTTTTCAGCAATGGCATCGGTAGTTTCCGCATCCGGGTATACCACATCGGGTACTTTGGCCGGTGCCTTTTCAGTCTTGGTTTTACCCTGGAGCTGCTTTATTAGCAAACGCTGGGCGGCCAGTTCCTTGCGTTGTTCATCGAGTTGCTTCTGCTGTTGCTTCAGCAGGTCCTGCATCATTTTCACGGTGGCCTGCAGATCAGGATCATCCGCCAGCGCGGGTTGCCATGTCATCAACAGGCAACAAAGCAAGGTGAACGCGATTTTTCTACAATTGATCAAATGAAATCCAGTATGACTTTGCATGATCTTAAGGCCAATACACATGGTGATAGATAATATCATTCATCATGTGCCCAATTCTACGGACATATCCAGACAAACTCAGGGCCTTACAAACGCCAAAAACCATATACAGGCTGATACGCCATATACTGATACGCCATGTAGAATACTGCGATAGCCTGGTGACTACCACTTCAGATGGCCGCCTTCGATCCCGAGTTGATAGTTGATTACATGGGAAACGGGCAATGCCATGAACCTGGAACCGTATTAACAAACTGGCCTTTGAAACTGCGCCGAGCGAGTGAGTGACATGTTATCCGGAACATTGAGAAAAATGCGTGCTGAGTTAGGTACTGAAAACGACCCTGATGAGGTCAATTACTTTCTACCGCTTGGCCAACAGGAACTGCCGCTGAATTCCTATATTGGCAACTACCTGAAGCTGGAATTCCTGGGTGGGATTGTTTGCAACAATTGCGGAAAGACGACCAAAAAAAGTTTCTCACAGGGTTTCTGTTTTCCCTGTATGCGGAAGTTGGCGCAGTGTGACATGTGCATATTGAAACCCGAGACCTGTCACTTTCACGAGGGTACCTGCCGCGAACCTGAATGGGGTGAAAGGAACTGTTTTGTGCCCCATTTTGTGTACCTGTCCAATACATCGGGGTTAAAGATAGGAATAACCCGTCATACCCAAATCCCGACACGGTGGATCGACCAGGGCGCAACGCAGGCCACCATCATTTTCAAAGTAGAGAGCCGGCGTCAATCGGGCTATGTTGAAACGGCTTTCAAGACCCTGGTGGCGGACAAGACCAACTGGCGCACCATGTTGAAAGAGAATCAGCCGGATATGGATTTGCTGGCAACAGGCAATGAACTGAAAGCCGGATTCCGGGAAAAAATCAATGCGCTCTCAGAGGTCATCCCGGCTGCAGCCATCGAAGACCAAAGCAACGATATCACCCGTATCCGCTATCCCGTTTTAGCTTTTCCGAAGACGATCAAATCACACAATTTTGACAAGCAACCGGTCCTGGAAGGAACATTGCTTGGGATCAAGGGCCAATACCTTATTTTCGATACGGGTGTGATCAATATTCGCAAATTCACTTCATACGAGGTGTGTGCAAGTGGTTGAAGTTCCTATGCGCCCTACGCTACAGCTGCTCGTCTTCTTCCTTGACCAGTCTCAGGTGACCTTCATCCTCCAGGGTTTCACCGACTGCTTTTTCCACCAATCCTGCTTCCAGTTGCTTGGCGTGGCGGGCACCGAGTTTGCTGAGTTTGTCGGTTTGCCCGACCAGGTTGCCGGCACCGGCGGTTAGCTGGTTGTAGGCATCGTCGTAGGCTTTTCTTGCCTGCTCGAGACGCATGCCGACGTTTTTCAGGTTTTCGGTAAAACCGACGAACTTGTCGTATAACAAACCGGCGCGACGCGCGATATCCTGGGCATTGGTGTTTTGTTTATGTACTTGCCAGACCGAGGCTACCGTACGAACCGTGGCGAGGAAGTTGGCCGGTGACAGCAGTGCAACACGCTGTTTTAAAGCATACTCGGGCAGACCCGGATCGCTTTGCAGTGCGACGATTAATGCGGCCTCGATCGGTACAAACATCAGTACAAAATCCAGGGCGTTGAGGTCTTCCACATCCGGGTAGTTTTTCTTGCCCAAACCCGTTATATGCGCCTTGATCGAGCCTACGTGTTCGGCCAACAGCGCATCACGCCGGGCTTCATCTTCCTCGGACTGGTAACGTGTCCAGGCGGTCAGGGAAACCTTGGAATCGAGGATGATGCTGCGGTTTTCGGGTAGTTTCAGTACAAAATCCGGTTGCAGGCGTTCACCGTTATTACCAACGGTGGAATATTGCGTGTAGTAATGTTCGCCCTTGATAAGACCGGCCAGTTCCATCAGGCGCTCGAGTTGCTGCTCACCCCAGTTACCCTGGGCTTTGACATCGGAAGTCAGTGCCTTGGTCAGGTTTTGCGCCTCCTTGTGTAGCCGCTGGTTGAGCGTTTCCATTTGCTTGAGCTTTTCCTGCAGGGCCGCGTGCTGGCGGATATCCTCGCGACTGTTCTTGTCCACCGTTGAACGGAAAGTCTCGAGGTCTTTTGTGAGGGGTTTTAATAAGCCGCTCAATTGTTTTTCACTCAACTCGGTAAATTGACTGGAGCGCTGGTCAAATACCTTTCCGGCCAGCCGGTCAAAAGATTCGGTCAGGCGTTTTTCCGCATCTTCAAGCGCGGCCTTTTCTGTTTGATGGTGTTGTTTTTGCTCTTCCAAACGGGTTTCGGAAACCGCCAGGGCGCGCTGGCTATCGGCCAGTTCCATTTCGCGGGCTCTTAAATCAGCCGTGAGTGCATCGTTGATTGGTTGTAGCCGTTCAATCTCCGCCTCGGCGCCCCGCCGCCTGGCAATTTTTGCTGCGCTAACCGCACTGATCACGGCAACGATCAAACCCACCAGCAGTCCAATAATGGCGCTGTTGACATCCAGTTGTGCAAGCCATTCACTCATGTCTTTCCACATGTTGATCAATAATTCCTAGCTGCTGCTTTCATGATTTGTTTTGCGTTTAATGTCCTGCCACAGGGTTTCCATCTCACCCAGGCTCATCGATTCCAGTACATCATGCCCGCCTGCGGTTTCTTCCATGGCCCTGAAACGTTGCTCAAACTTGGCATTGCTGCGGCGCAATGCGGTGCCGGGGTCGATCGACAGTTTGCGTGCCAGGTTGGTGGCTACAAAGAGCAGATCGCCAAGCTCATCTTCCATTCTCTCATGTTCTCCGGAAGCAATTGCCTCACGCATTTCCGAAAACTCCTCGTCGAACTTGTCCATCACGGGTTGCGCCGACGGCCAGTCGAATCCAACTTTCGCGGCACGTTTTTGTAACTTGACCGACCGTTGCAACTCGGCCATGCCTGCCGGTATGCCATCCATCAGGCTGTGTTCGCCTTTTTGCATTCTCTCCCGGGTCTTGTAGTCTTCCCAGACCCTGGTTTGATGCTCTGCATCCTGAACTTCAACATCGGCAAAGACATGCGGATGACGACGCTGCATCTTGTCGCAGACCGACCCGTGTACATCGTCAAAGGTAAAACTGCCCTGCTCGCTGGCCATCTGGGCGTGGAAGACCACCTGGAACAGCAGGTCACCCAATTCATCTTTCAGATCGGACATGTCGTCCCTGGCAATGGCATCGGCGACTTCGTAGGCCTCTTCAATTGTATATGGTGCGATACTTGAGAAATCCTGCTCTACATCCCACGGGCAGCCGCTCTCCGGGTCGCGTAAGCGTTGCATGATTTCGAGCAGTTGTAACATGAAGTCTCCTCTTTAACGCGTCTTGAGCGTTACCATGACACAGGTACCACCCAGGTCACCCTGTTTAATTTCTATTTCGCCATGATAGGCGCTTACTATTTCCAACACGATGGCCAGGCCCAGGCCATGCCCCTCGACCCGCTCATCACCACGCGCACCGCGACGCAGTAATTGTTTGCTCTCATCTCCAGCAATACCCGGGCCGTTATCGTCTACCTGCAAGCGGATTCCGGCACGGGGTTCTTCAGCATCCATCATCTGAGCGGATATGCGCACCTGGCCGTCACCATATTTACAGGCATTGTCGAGCAAATTACCCGTCAACTCCAGAAGATCACGTTGCTCACCATAAAATGCCAGCCCAGGCTCAATCATGACATCGATGTTTATCAATACCTGAGAATAGACACGTTTCAATGACAACACCAGCCGCTCAACCTGGGTTTTTACATCCACGGCCGGTGCATTTGAGCTGCGCGCAGAAGCTGCGGCCCGTTGTAAACGGGTGGCAATCAGGTGTTGCATATCGGCGACGGCATTTTCCATGGCGACCGTTTTAGCAGAGCCATCTGACGGCAGGCTGGAGCGGATGACCGAAAGGGGTGTTTTAATGCTATGCGCCAGTGAATCAAGCGCATTGCGGTAGCGGCCCTGGTTGGCTTGCTCGGTATCGAGAAGGTGGTTGAGGTTACGCTTCAGCGGTTCCAGTTCTATGGGATAGTTGCCCTTCAGACGTTCGAGTCTTCCCGATTCAATTCCCGAAATATCCTCGCTAATACGTCGCAGGGGCCGCAACCCGAGCGCCAGAAATATGACCTGCGCCAGCACCAGGATCAAACCTGCCAGGCCCAGGCTTTGCCACAAACCGCTTCGGAATGCCTGCAGTTCAGGTCGTAACTCCTGCGGGTCTACAAGGATGGTAACGGTCACCGGTAACATCCGTCCCCGTGGCAACTCCCAACTGACACCATAACGAAACGTGTAATATAGACCGGTCTCAGCGGAGGCCGGTAAAAATTCGATTTGACCTGCCGGTATTTTAACCGGCTCCGGCAGGTTTACACCCAAAGATGAGGCTGAAACCCAACGATTTCCATCGCCGCTGAAACTGGCATATATTCCGGAACCCGGTTGATCGAGGCGTGGATCACCAGGATTGTCATCAACCACGAGCGAACCATCATCATCCAGTTCGGTCGCTGCCAGCACCAGGTACACCAGTGATTCCATGCGCGCCTGCAAGCCAGCCTCACTGCTCCTGTGAAAGGCATCATCCAGCGCGAAACCGACCAGGCCCAGTGATATGGTCAGCAACAAAACAGCCGATACAACCAGGCGAAACCGCAAGGAGGAAGGTTTTTTCTGGTTGGCTTCTTTGCTCACAATGACGGTATTGAGCCTGCCATTTATTCGTCGGGACGGGGCGGTTTATTCAGGCGATATCCCCTGCCCCTTAAGGTCTCTATGGGATTCAAAATACCTTGTGGATCAATTTTTCGGCGCAGGCGGCCGACAAAAACTTCGATGACATTGCTGTCGCGGTCGGCGTCTTCCTCGTAAATATGCTCGGACAACACGGTTTTCGTCACCACCTCATCGGGGTGCATCAACAGGTACTCAAACACCTTGTACTCATAGGTTGTCAGCTCGATCTCGTCCTCACCATTGAAAACCCGCTGGCTGAGGAGGTCAATTTTTAACGGACCCAGTTCAATCAATGGCTGTGCATGACCAGCAGAACGCCTTAACAACGCAGCAACACGTGCTTTGAGCTCTTCCGGGTGAAAGGGTTTGGTCAGGTAGTCGTCAGCGCCGGCTTCAAGACCTTCCACCTTGTCCTGCCAGTCGGCGCGCGCGGTCAAGATCAATATCGGAAACTGGCGTTCCTGTGCACGTAACTTGCGGATCAGGTCCAAACCCGGCAAGCCTGGCAAACCCAGGTCAACGATCGCCAGGTCGAGTGGATACTCCTGGCCAAAGAACAGGCCTTCTATGCCATCACCGCTGACATCAACCGCATAGCCCGCCTCGCGCAAAACATCAGCGAGTGAACTCTGCAAGTCGTTATCATCTTCAACCAGTAATATGCGCATGATGGCCCCTCTATCGTTTTTTCCTTTTATTGCTGTTATCCGGAATTCTCACCGTTTTAACCACACCGTTGCGGGTCAGCAGTTTGATCTCGTGCACACGGTTATCACCCTTTTGCACCGTCCTGGCCGATAACACCTTGGCATCGTGTTGCCGTGCAGCCTGTTGGGCGGCCTCATTCAAGCTGATGGCAAATGCCGATACCGGCATCAAGAATACCAGCAGTATCAAGCACAGTTTTTGAAGGTTCTTAACTTCCATGAAGATCCAGGTGCTTCCCGACAAATTCCTAAGTATGTGAATTATTCTAACGTAAGCAGGTGAATACCTCCTGAACAATTTTCCGAATGATCCAGTTGACTGAAAAATTGTGGTCACCATGCAACGAAAACGTCCGCCGGCATATTCGATTTTATTAACCTCGCTGGAAATCGACCCAACCGGATCCCGCGGCGGTTTTCATGGCGGCCAGCGCCTGGTTCAGCAAACCGGTATTGTTATCATCCCGGTAGGCGTTTTCACTCAGGTATCGCCGCCAGGCCTTCGCACCCGGTAAGCCCTGGAACAAACCCAGCAGATGCCGGCTGATGTGCTTTACCG
>Ga0316201_10000960_pt1 | contig 18357 bp, 19 predicted proteins | sample CS6wburrow_MG_FD_204516 | JGI IMG/M metagenome (GOLD analysis project Ga0316201, IMG submission 204516) | Coastal sediment microbial communities from Delaware Bay, Delaware, United States - CS-6 worm burrow | ecosystem: Environmental > Aquatic > Marine > Coastal > Sediment | place: USA... | reverse complement strand
GACCGTTATCATCGACCACGGTCAGGGCTTCGTCACCATGTATTGCCACCTGAGCGAGATCGGCGTGCATGAGGGGCAGCAACTGGAGACGGACGACCCCGTCGGCGCCGTGGGCGCAACCGGCCGCGTCACGGGCCCTCACCTGCATTTCGGCACGTATCTCAACGGCACGGCGGTCGACCCGGCGCTGCTGTTACAAACTGTTACCACGGCGGAGTGATATTCCCGGCTACTGGCAGGCATCAACCGTCGTCTCGAATTTGCATTCAGCTGGAGATTTCCTGATGCGTTTATTATTTGTCGTCATTTTTCTTGCCGCCCTCCCCGGTCTCGCATCGGCCCAGGGCAATCGCGCGGGCGCGTGGGAGTGGTCCTTTGCCGCCATCTACCAGGACTCCGCCAGCAGCGGCGCCGAAGGCGGCTCCAACCTGAAACTCGATAGCGAACTCGGCCTAGGTATTAACTTCGGCTACAACTTCACCAACAAGCTGTATCTCGGTGGCGATTTCGAATGGCTCCGTCCTGATTTCTCGGCCACGCTGATCGAGGACGCCCCGGACGCGAGAAGCACGACCATCAATCACACGATGTCGCAGTTCAATGGCCGCATCAAGGGCGTGCTGACGTTCCTCGAAGGCCCGTTATCACCCTTTGTCGAGGCCGGTATCGGCTGGTCGTATTTCGACTCCAACGTTGCCGACGGCCCGCCGATCACGGGCTGCTGGTGGCATCCGTGGTGGGGTTACATCTGTGAGAACTTCTACAGCACCTTCAGCTCAACCGAGTTCAGCTACGGAGGCGCGCTCGGGCTGCGCTACATCATGCGCGGCGGCATGACCCTCAAGTTGAGCGTGAACCAGTACTGGATCGACGTCGGTAACGCGGGCAGCGACCCTGAACTGAATGCGGCGCGGCTGGAGATAGGCTGGGCCTTCTAGCGCCTACCTGCTGAACTGGCCGGTGCACTCCAGGAAGTCGCAGATCACCGGCCGGAACGCGTCCATGTCCACGAGGAAGGCATCGTGGCCCTGGATGCAGTCCAGCTCCACCAGGTAGGTTTCCTCGCAACCAATCCTGATGCCGTCGGCGAGCTGATGCTGCTGGTGGATCGGAAACAGGATATCGGTTTTCGTGCCGATAACCAGCGCACGATTTAGTTTCAGGCGACGGAAACCGGCCTCGAGTGAGCCGCCGTGCTCTGCCAGTGAAAACAGGTCTGAAGCCCGCGACAGGTAAAGGTAACAGTTCGCATCGAACGTGCCGCTGAACTTGTTGGCATGATTCTCCATGTAGGACTCGACGGAGAACTCGATGCGGAATCGATCGTCGACAGGGCCGACGTCCGTCACGCGTTCGCGACCGAAGCGCTTCTCCCATTCCTCCGGCGACCGGTAGCTGATCATCCCCAGCTTGCGCGCCAGGCGCTGGCCCGTGATCGGCGGATCGGCCGGGTCATAGTGCCCGTCCCGCCATTTGGGGTCGGAGCGGATCATCTCGCGCTGCAGCGATCGGATTCCGATCGCCCACGGCAGCGGCCGCGCCGATGACGAAATGGAAATGAAACCGGCAACGGCGTCGGGATGCTTCACGCACAGGGCAATTCCGCTCATGCCGCCCATCGAGCAGCCCACGACAGTGTGCAGACGTTGTATGCCGAGGCGACGAACAACCTGGTAGGCGGACTCCGCAACGTCCTCCAGCGACAGCGTGGGAAACGATATGCCGTAGCGCTCGCCGGTTTCCGGGTTCACCGACGCCGGGCCCGTGGAGCCGAAACAACTGCCGAGTGAATTCACGCAAATAATGCAGTACTTGTCCGTGTCGAGCGGGAGATCTTCGCCGATCATGTTCTCCCACCAGCCCGGCGTCGGGTCTTCGCCCGACGAGGCGGCGTGCGCGGAAGGAGACAGCCCGGTAAAGATCAGGATTGCATTGTCTTTCGCGGCATTGAGCTCGCCCCAGGTCTCGTAGGCCAGCGTCGGCGACTCGAGGTAGCCACCGCGGTGCATCTTGAATCGCCCTTCGAGGGTCATGAACTTGGTTGCCAGGGTCATCGCTGTTACTTCTTTACATGCTTCATCAGCCGCTTGCGCCGCTGCTGCTGGCGCGGCGTCAGCTTGTTGCGCCGTCCCTTGTAGGGATTTTCGCTCGTCTTGAGCGCCAGGCGCACCGGTGTACCCCGGAGTTTAAACGCTTTCCTGAATCGATTGATCAGATAGCGCCGGTACGCTTCCGGCACGCGTTCCGTCTGGTTGCCGTGAATCACGATCACGGGCGGGTTGCGGCCGCCCTGGTGCGCATAGCGCAACCGAATCCTGCGTCCCCGGACCATGGGCGGCGGATGCGCCGTTACTGCGCTCTCGAGTTCGCGCGTCAGCTCCGTCGTCGACAGGTCGCTCATCGCGGCCTTGTACGCGCGCTCCACGGCCGGCAGCAGGTCGCCGACGGCGGTGCCGTGCAGCGCAGAAATCGTGATGCGCTCGGCGAAATCGAGGAACGGCAGGCGCCGGTCCAGTTCGTCGCGCACGTGTTTGCGCTCGGCTGCCGACAGTCCGTCCCACTTGTTGGTTACGACCACGAGCGCGCGGCCCCGTTCCAGCACCAGCCCGAGCAGGCTCACATCCTGCTCCGTGACGCCCTCGTGAGCATCGAGCACCGCGATGACCACCTGCGCCTGCTCGATCGCCTGCAGCGCCTTGATGATGCTGAACTTCTCGATTGCCTCGTGCACGCGCGCCCGCCGCCGTATTCCCGCGGTGTCGATAAGGACGTACTTGCGGTCATTGCGCTCGAAAGGCACGGCTACGCTGTCGCGTGTCGTACCGGGCTGGTCAAATACCACCAGCCGGTCCTCGCCGAGCAGCCGGTTGATGAGCGTGGACTTGCCGACGTTCGGGCGCCCGATGACTGCGATGCGCAGTTCATCGTCGTCCGAATGCTCCTGGTCCGCGGCGTCAGGTTCGCTGTCGAATTCGTCGAGTACCGCCTCGATCAGCGCGCTGACGTGATCGCCGTGCGCGGACGATATCGCGTACGGCTCGCCGATGCCGAGGCTGTGAAATTCGCTCGAGGCAATCGCCGAATCCAGGCCCTCGGCCTTGTTCACGGCCAGCCATACGCGTTTCGCGTGCCGTCGCGCCAGGTCCGCGACATGTTCGTCCGCCGCAGTCAGGCCCTCCCGCGCATCGACCAGTACGATCGCGGCATCAGCCTCCTCGAGTGCGCGCACGCTCTGTTCGACCATGCGTTCGTCGATACCGATTTCGCCGCCGGCGACGCCGCCCGTGTCGATAACGAGATAGGGAACGGGACCGAGTTTGCCGAAGCCGTATTTACGGTCGCGCGTCAGGCCGGGATAGTCGGCGACCAGCGCGTCACGGGAACGCGTGAGGCGATTGAATAACGTGGACTTGCCGACGTTGGGCCGACCGATCAATGCAATGACGGGGAGCATCGGATATCACCGACACGGGCGCGTGTCAGGTGCCCTCTTCGTCGCTTTCCGCGATATCGGGCGCGCGGCGATCATCGCGCTTCGGTTCCACGATGTACCACGCCGTTACCTTGCCGTCATCCGACTGCACGTACAGACGATCCGCCAGCACCAGCGGTGTGTTCACGATCGCGCTCTTGCCCGCGCGGACACGCGCAACGGGTTCGCCATCCACGTTGCTGAAGAAATGCAGATAGCCGTCGAGGTCGCCAACAACCGCCGTCGTCCTGAATGAAACCGGTACCGTGGGCTCCCGTCGCAGCAATGCATTCTGGCGCCAGATTTCGGTGCCGCTGCGGCGGTTCAGGGCAATCAGCTCACCGTTATCCAGGGTCGAATAAACATTGTTCCAGTCGGCCGACACGCCCTCGTATGTAGACACCTCGCGCGACCAGAGCACCTGCCCGGACTCCGCAGCGAGCGAGGCGATGCGGCCCTGGTAACCCGAGGCGTAGATATCCTGCCCGACCACGGCAATGTCACCGTCGACGTCGGAAAGCCGGTCCAGGTCGGAACGGCCGCTCGGCGGCGCCAGCATGCTGTCCCACTCCACGTCGCCGGTGGACAGGTTGACCGCCACGACGCGGCCATTGTCGAAGCCGGTCACAACACTCTGACCAACCTGCATCGGGGATGTCGAGCCACGCATGGTCAGCGCGGGCGTAGACTGCTCGATGGACCAGCGCTCGGCGCCATCGAATACGGACAAGGCCGTGAGCTTGTTATCGACCGTCTGGACGACCACGTACTCGTCATACACGAGTGGCGTGGCCAGCGATTCTCCGGACACGTAGGTGCGCCAACGCTCGCTGCCGTCCTCAGCCGCGAGCGCCACCACGTACCCGTCGACAGCAACTACGACGACCAGGTCTTCACCGACGCCCGGGCCCGACGCCAGGCCGATGCCGAGCTTGTTTCGCCAGACCTGTTTACCACTCTCGGGATCGAGCGCGACGACGTTGCCATTGACGCTGGCCGCGTAAACACGGTTACCGTCGCCCATGGGCCGCAGGGCGACGCGCAGGAATTCGGCGTCGGCGCCCACCTTCGTGCTCCAGAGCCGCTTGACCGGAACCTTGGTCTCGAAGTCGATCAGCTCGGCCGGTTCGAGTTCCTCGTCGTCGTCACCGAAAAGACCACAGGCGGAAAGCAGGAGCGCCGCGGACACGGCCAGCAAATTGCGGCCGAGGGCTGTCACTCGCTGGCGCCCTCATCGGGCAGATCCATGAGCTTCAGCTGTATCAGCCCCTGGTCGACGGTCGGCTGCGCTTCGCCGAGCGCCGCCTGGTAGGACGCGCGCGCTTCGTCGTAACGGCCGAGCGCCACGTAGGCGTCGCCGAGCTCTTCGGCGTAGCGTGCCGCGAATGCCGGGTTGTCCTGTCCCTCCAGCAGGCTCAGAACTTCTTCCGGCTTGCCCTGGTAAAGCAATATCTTTGCAAGGCGTGCGCGAGCGACGTGCTTCAAATGCTCGTAACCGCTCATCGCCAGCAGGCCGTTCAGGGCCTCTGCCGCATCCTGATCGCGATTCTTGTCCATGTACAGACGCGCCATAGCCAGTTTCGACTGCGCGGCGTAGGAACTGTTCCCGTACTCGCCGTCGAGACTGGCTACCGTCGTTTCCGCCGCGTCGAGATCGCCGCGGGTCACGTGCTCGGCAAGCTCGTCGTAAAGGGCCGATGCGGCGATCTCCGCATTGACCTTCTGCGTCTGGTAGTAATTGATCCCGAACAGGATGGCGGCACCGAGCACGACGCCACCGATGACGTACCAGCCGTAGTCCGACCACCACGCACGCATTTTGTCAATCTGTTCTTTTTCCGAAAGTAGATCGTCCACGAATACTGCCCTTACTCATCAACGGCGCCAGCACCTGCTGCCGCCTTGTCCAGTTTCCCTGCGAGCATCGATGCCACTTCATCGAGCCCGACACTCGCTTGTTCTTCGCGCGTATGCATCGGCTTCAGCCCGACGCGTCCCTCGGCCAGCTCACGCTCCCCGAGTATCAGTGCGTAATCAGCCTTGCTGTTATCCGCACGTTTCATCTGCGATTTGAAGCTACCTCCGCCGAGGTTCATCTCCACGCGGATTCCGGCGATTGCATCGCGCAGCTGTTCCGCAAGACCGACCGCACGTTGCAGCGTGCCCTCGCCGACCGCAACGATGTAAACGTCGGCCGCCGAATCGGGCGCCTGACCGCCGCAAGCCTCGAACAGCGCGACGAAACGCTCGATACCCATCGCCCATCCGACCGCGGGCGTTGGCCGCCCGCCCAGTTTCTCGACCAGCCCGTCGTAGCGTCCGCCCGAACAGACCGCACCCTGGGCCCCGAGCGCATCCGTAACCCATTCGAATACGGTACGATTATAGTAATCAAGGCCCCGCACGAGGCGTGGGTTCAGCGTGTACGCGATTCCAGCAACGTCGAGCAACTCGCGCAGCTCCTCGAAGTGCTCCGCCGACTCCGCATCCAGGTAGTCGAGCATGACGGGCGCGCCTTCGATGATCCCCTGCATCTCCGGGTTCTTGCTGTCCAGGATTCTCAGGGGGTTGCGCTCGAGGCGCCGAATACTATCCTGATCGAGCTCTTTTTTCACGCCGGAAAAATACTCGACGAGCGTGTCCCGGTAGCGTTTGCGGGCCTCCGGCGTCCCCAGCGAATTGAGTTCGAGGCTCAGTTTCGATATCCCCAGCCGCCGCCACATCCTGGCGCTCATGATGATGAGTTCGGCATCGACATCCGGCCCGCCGTAGCCCAGCGCCTCGACGTTAAACTGGTGAAACTGCCGATAGCGCCCTTTCTGGGGTTTTTCGTAGCGGAACATCGGCCCCGAGGTCCACAGTTTCTGGCGCTGGTTGTGGAGTAGACCGTTGGTGATGCCGGCACGCACCACGCTCGCCGTCGCCTCCGGGCGCATCGTAAGACTCTCGCCGTTGCGGTCCTCGAACGTGTACATCTCCTTTTCGACGATGTCGGTGACCTCGCCAATCGAGCGCCGGAAGAGATCCGTGTGTTCGAGTATCGGCAGGCGGATTTCGTCGTACCCGTAGGAACGGACGATCTCCTGCAGCACATTCTCGAGATAGCGCCACGTCGCGGAAACCTCCGGCAGGATGTCGTTCATTCCCCTGATGGCTTTGGGCTTCATGCAGGTGTCCGGTGCCGGGTCGTCTATGAGCCGGAGATCGTCAGGCGTGCCGTGCGCCCGCGGCGATTTGCGGCGGGGATGGTGAAGTCTTCGCCATTGACTCTCATGTCAACGTTGTCGACGTCGCCGAACAGCACGGACAGCGGACCGGGACCGCTGACGTTGACCGTGCGGCCGCTGCGGCCAAGCTGGAAGAACAGGCGGCGGCCGGATGCATCCGTGATCTCGGTCCAGCAGTCGCCGAGAAAGGTCACAGAGAGCCGGACGTCGTTCTCACTCGCCGCCGGCGGCGCCGTTTCCACGACGACGGGCGGTGGCTGTTGCTCCGCCTCCGCCGCTAGCTCTTCCGGTTCATCCGCGGGGGGTTGCACCGGCAATTCCTCAGGCGTCTGCTCTGCCGCAGGATCCTCATCGGTGCCTGCCTCGTCGGCGCCTGCGTCGGCGTCGGAGCCCTCAACCAGCACGGAATCCGCCGTCAGCTCGGGTTCGGGCGGTAACGCGGCTTCCGGAGCGGTCGACGACGTGGCGTCGCCGGGCACCGGTGGCGTCACAATCGGCCGCTCGACGAGCATCCAGTAAGCCAGCGCCACCAGCACCACCACCGCGATAGCGGCCATCAGCGGCCCCGGCGACACTTCGCGCCTGGGTTTTTTCCGATTAACGATGACCGGCGGCATCTCCTGGCTGCGGGTCAGGCGATAGTAGTCGGCCAGTACGTCGTCGTGATCGACGCCGACAAGCTGCGAGTATTTCTTGAGGTGACCTTTTGCGAACACGGGTGCGCCGAGAACATCGAAGTCGTTGTTCTCCAGCGCCCGGATCTTCGCCTCCTCGACGTGCAGCTCCTTCGCGATCTCGAGCACGCTGATCTGCTTCGCGCGGCGTGCCTCGGCGAGCCGCTCGCCGCCGAGCGGGCCGTCGGCCTTCGCCTCGCGCGTCTCGTCGACAGGTTTGTCTTTCTCGTCGCTCATGAAATTAAACTGGCAGCGCGGCAGCCCTAGCCGGACTGGCGAACCTGTTCGGCCTCCGCCGAGTCGGGGAAATCTCTCAACAACTGCAGGGTGTACTGCCGCCGGGCGGTATCGTCTCCGAGTTTCTCCTCGATGAGGATGGCATGGTAGAGCACCGACGCCGTTGGCATGTTGCTGCTCAGGTAGCGCTGCATGAAGGCGCGTGCACGCAGATTGTCGCCCGTTTCGTAGGCCAGCACCGACATCTGCACGAGTGCCTCACCGTGATTCGGGCGCCGTTCGAGCGCAGCGCGCAGGTACTCCTCTGCGGCAACGTGATCCGGCTTTTGCATCATGCAGACGCCGGCATTGGTATAGGTCTGCTCCGAATAATCGTTCGTTGGCGCTTTTATCGCCTTGTCGAAATACTTGCGCGCGTCATCATAGCGGTCCTGACGGCACAGGAAGACGGCATAGTTTTCCTGGATCTTGTAATCGCGCGGCGCCACGCGAACCGCCTTGTTATAGGCATCTTCCGCGAGCCTTATGTTGCCGAGCGCCTCGTAGGTCAGCCCGAGAGCCGACCAGGCCAGGCCGTTCTTGGGATTCTGTTTCAGCGCGAGCTCCAGGCGGTCGCGGGCCAGGTCATAATCCCCCTTCCGGTAGTAACGCGCGCCCAGCTGGTAGTTCAGCTCCGCCGCGTCACCCTGGTCGGCCTTGTTCTCGGGCGGCCCTGTCGTGGTCGAAATACAGCCGCTGATCACCAACATGGCGGCCATCGCCCCCAGCAATACATTGCTCATTTTCACGCCGTCGCCACCCTGATGTTTTTGTCGCCCAGACGCCTCCGGACCCGATCGCTGACCTTGCCGGCAAGCTGCCCGCAGGCCGCGTCAATGTCGTCCCCGCGTGTCCGCCGCGTCGTCGCTACGATACCGCGATCGCGCAGCCGGTCCTGGAAAAAACGAATCGTCTCCGCGCCGGAACGCTCGAATTCGGTGCCTGGAAACGGGTTGAAAGGAATGAGATTCACCTTGGCCGGCCTGCCGGTGAGCAAATCCGCCAGTTCGTCCGCGTGCCGGAGCGAGTCGTTGACGTTGCGCAACATGACGTATTCGAACGTAATGAAGCGGTTTGCATGCTTTGCCGCATAACGCCAGCACGCGTCCAGAAGCTCGTCGATAGGGTGCAGCTTGTTGATCGGCACGATGCGGTTGCGCAGCTCGTCATTCGGTGCGTGCAGCGACACGGCGAGTGATACATTGCAGTCCTCGCCGAGCTTTTCGACATGCGGGACGATGCCCGAAGTGCTGATCGTTACACGGCGACGCGACAGGCCGAATGCATAATCGGAAATCAGTAATTCCAGCACAGGCACGACATTGCGATAGTTCGCAAGCGGTTCGCCCATACCCATGAAGACCACGTTCGTCACCGCGGTTTCACCGTTCGGACGGCGCGGGAGTACCTCGTTGGCATGCCAGACCTGGCCGATAATTTCGGCAGCTGTCAGATTGCGGTTGAATCCCTGCGCCCCTGTCGCACAGAACGCACAATCGAGCGCACACCCGACCTGCGACGAAATACACAATGTGCCGCGCGCCGGCTCGGGAATGTAGACCGCCTCGACGCGCTGACCCGACCCGCTGGCAAACAGCCACTTTACGGTTCCATCGGAGGACTGGTGCTCGGAATCGACGCGCGGCAGCGCCACCGTGGCACGCTCCCCGAGCTTTGCGCGGAGCGATTTCGACAAGTCGGTCATAGCGTCGAAGTCGGTGACGCCGCGCTGGTACATCCACTGCAGAAGCTGCCGCGCGCGATAAGGCTTCTCGCCGATATCGGCGAAGAGCGCCTCGAGCTCGCCTTGCGGCATGCCGAGCAGATTCAGTTTGTCAGCGTCACCGGGCATCGGCTCATATCCTAGCGGGTTCGCGGGCAAACGCCCTCTTCCCCGAAGAAAAACGCGATTTCCGCCGCCGCCGTATCGGGGCCATCCGAGCCGTGGACGACGTTTTCCTCGATGCTTGCCGCGAAGTCGGCCCGAATGGTGCCGGGATCCGCATCCGCGGGATTGGTCGCGCCCATGATCTCGCGATTTTTCGCGACTGCGTCCTCACCCTGAAGGACCTGGATCATTACGGGGCCGGACGTCATGTACGCAACCAGGTCATTGAAAAACGGCCGTTCCCGGTGGACGGCATAAAACCCCTGCGCCTCCTTGTCGGTGAGGTGCTTCATCTTCGCGGCGATGATCTCAAGCCCCGCGTCTTCGAAGCGCTTGTAGATTTCGCCGATCAGGTTTTTCTGAACGCCATCCGGTTTGATAATCGAGAGCGTCTGCTCAACGGCCATGCGATGTTCCTTTTCGAATAAGTGGAGATTACCGCGCCGGTCAGAAAACGGCCGGGCGGACGTAAACCCTCGATTTTACTTGGCATATCGGAGCCGGGCAACGGCGGTGCGTCAAACGTTGAAGCTTTCTCCGCAGCCGCATTCGCCGGTGACGTTGGGGTTTCTGAAGCTGAAGGCCTCGTTGAGGCCGCTTTTGACGAAATCGACCTCGGTGCCGTCGATCAGCGGCAATGCATCCGCGTCGACCACGACTTTGACGCCCTTGTCTTCGAAAACGATATCGGCGTCCGTTATGCCCTCAGCGTAATTGATGACGTAGGAATAGCCCGAGCAGCCCGTCTTGGTCACGCCGAGACGCAAACCGATGCTGTCGCCCCGGGTCTGGAGGTAATTGCGAACGCGGCTTGCTGCCGACTCTGTTAAGGAAATTGCCATGTTTAGTTCGTGTCCTTGCCCGGTCAGGGGCTTACGCGAGCGCTCTGCCCAAGCGACCGCACTGCATCTTCGAGTACCAGTATACGGCCCAGCTTCTCTCTCGGTACAGGCAGAGTTTGCATAATTTCCGCCGCACTGAATGCCTGCAGCGCCGAGAGGGGCCGGCCCTCGAACGCGCGGCAAAACGCCTCCGCCGCTGCGAGCAGGTGTGGGCAGCCCCAGGCGCGAAAACGCAGATGTACGATGATATCGCCATCGACATCCGCTGCAAGGGCAACGCGCACGCCTTGTTCATTGATTTGCACCCGCAAATCGGGCTTTTCAAGGTCGCCTGCGTGTTCGGAACCGGCAAACAGCTCTCGAACCCGCGCGCTGTAAGGGTCGCTCGTCACGCCACGAGCCCCGGCGCGATGCCGCGCAGGCGGGCGACGGCGTCCCGGTAGCGCGTGACTGCGAAATCGACCTCCGCAGCGGTCGTCGGGCGCCCGAAGCTGAAGCGAATGGCGCTCTGCGCCAGCAGGTCGCTGCAGCCGAGAGCACGCAGCACCGGCGACGGTTCGCGGTTTGTCGAATTGCAGGCCGACCCGGTGGCCACGCACAACGGTTCCAGCGCCAGTAGCAGGCTTTCTCCCTCGACGTCCGCGATGCTGACATTGAGGATGCCGGGGAATGTGCTCCCCTCGCCGCCATTGCGGACGACCCCTTCAAGGTCCCGGATGCCCCGCCACAGCCTGTCGTTCAGCGATCGCAGGTGTGCGTGGTTTTCCCGCATTTCGGACATCGCAATGCTCGCGGCCGTGCCGAAGCCCGCGATCAGCGGCACGGCGAGCGTGCCGGGGCGCCGTCCGCCCTGCTGACCGCCGCCGTAAATGAGCGGCTCGACGTGGCAGCCGGGGCGGTCGGCGACGTAAAGCGCGCCAATTCCCTTGGGGCCGTAGACCTTGTGGGCGGTCGTCGACAGCAGATCGACCGGCAGCGACGCAAGGTCCAGTGGGAGTTTGCCGACGGACTGTGCCGCATCGACGTGAAAGAGTACGTCCCGCTCACGGCAAACGGCGCCGAGCGCCTCGATGTCCTGGATGACGCCGGTCTCGTTATTGATGTGCATGATCGACACGAGCTGCGTATCCGGCCGGATCGCCGCCTCGAGCTCGGCAGGGTCCAGGACGCCGGACTCCGCGGGATCCAGCCAGCTCACCTCGAACCCCTGCTTCGCGAGCGCATGAAATACGTCGGCAACGGCCTTGTGCTCGGTGGGCATCGTCATGAGGTGGCGGCCGCGGTCGGCGCGATAACGGGCGGCGCCCGCAATGGCGAGGTTGTCGGACTCCGTCGCACCGGAGGTCCATACCAGTTCGCGCTCGCTGCAGCCGAGCAACCCGGCGAGCTGCTCCGCGGCACGCGCAACGTGCCCCTGGCTGCGCCGGCCCGCGATGTGCCCCGACGACGGATTCGCGAAGTCGCCATCCACCCCGAACAACGGCGTCATGACCTCGATGACGCGCGGGTCGACCGGGGTCGATGCCGCGTAATCGAGGTAGACGATGTCGGTACCCTTGCTCACGAGTCCTGCTCCCTGTCGCGCTCCACGGCCGCAAGGATACCGCGCAGGATATTGACCTCGTTTTGATCCGGGCGCGCGCGGATGAAAAGCCGCCGCAGCCGCCGCATCAGGTGGCGCGGATTGTCCGGGTCGAGAAACTCTACATCTGTAAGCACGCGCTCGAGGTGCTCGTAAAAGCGTTCCATGTCGCCGCTGGTCGCGAGCGGCGCGTCGGCCTCGTATTCGGGTGACTTGCCCGCCCTCGCAGCGCGAATCTCGTAGGTAACGACCTGTACCGCCATCGCGAGATTCAGGGAACTGAAATCAGGATTCGTCGGAATCGAGAGCAGGGCATCGCAATGATCGAGATCGGAATTGGAAAGCCCCGACTTTTCCGGCCCGAATACGGCTGCGACGGGCCCGTTTCGGCTTTCGTCCAGCAGCCGGGCCGCGCAATCGCGCGCATCGAGGCAGGGCCAGTTGATGGCGCGGGACCGGGCACTCGCCCCCGCCACGAACACGCAGTCCGCGATTGCCTCGGCGAGCGTGTCGACGACCATCGCACGCTCGAGCAGGTCTTCAGCACCGGACGCCCGTGCCGTCGCTTCCTTGTCGGGAAAGTAGCGCGGATCGACGAGCGCGAGGTCGCTTAGACCCATGTTTTTCATGGCGCGGGCGACCGCACCGATGTTGCCCGGGTGCGTGGTACCGACGAGTACGATACGAATCGACATCACAAGAGTCTGGCGAGTGGCCTGCAAAGTCCGGTATTCTACCGCCCCGATCGGGCCCCCGCCCATCGCAGCTCTTTGACATCGACGGAATCGTTACATGCACGCACTACTGAATGTGGCCGTCATGGCCGCTCGTCGCGCCGGCAATTCACTGATGAGAAACCTCGTCAAGCTCGACAGCCTGACCGTCGAGACGAAGGGTCACAACGATTACGTCAGCGAGGCGGATCGCGCCGCCGAACGCGAAGTTATCGAGACCGTCCACAAACACTATCCGGATCACGCCATCCTCGCCGAGGAATCGGGCTCGACGGGCGAATCGGAGACGGTCTGGATTATCGACCCTCTCGACGGAACCACCAACTACCTGCACCGCTTTCCCGTATTCGCCGTGTCCATCGGCGTGCAGGTCAAAGGCCGCATGGAGCACGCCGTTGTCTACGATCCGGTGCGCCAGGAACTCTTTACCGCATCCCGGGGTGTCGGTGCGCAGCTCGACGGCCGCCGTATCCGCGTCAGCGGACAGAAAAACCTCGACCGCGCGCTGATCGGCACCGGTTTCCCGTTTCGCCAGGCAAACGTCGAGATGGAGCCCTACCTGGCGATGCTGGGCAAAATCATCAAGAACACGTCCGGCGTACGGCGCCCGGGCGCCGCTGCTCTCGATCTCTGCTACGTGGCGGCCGGCCGGCTCGACGGTTTCTGGGAAGCCGGCCTGTCCGCGTGGGACCTTGCGGCGGGCGGTCTGATCATTCGCGAAGCAGGCGGCATCATCAGTGGCCTGGACGGCAGCGAGAATTACCTGGATACCGGCCACGTCCTCGCCGGCACACCGAAGATCTACGCGGGCCTCGCGAAGCTCTGCGCCTCCGACATCAAGGCGATCCTCGCCTGACCCCTTGCAGGAGCGCGCCCGGGCGATCCGGGCTCAATCCATTCGCGGTTCGAGAACCGCTCCTACGGCAGATCGTCGATCAGGTCGGGGTCCTTGACCGGCTCGATCAGGTCCTGGGCGTTCACGCCGAGCAGCAGCGCGGTCGCGCTCGCGGTGTAGATCGACGAGTAGGTACCGACGATGATGCCGACGATCAGGGCGATCGAGAACGGCGCGATCGACTCGCCACCGAGCGTAAGCAGGGCGAAGAGCACGAGCAGCGTTGTCAGTCCCGTGATAATCGTTCGCGCCAGCATCTCGTTGATGGACGTATTCATCGACTCTTCCGCCTCGACACCGCGCAACTTGAAGAAGTTCTCGCGAATCCTGTCGAACGCCACCACCGTATCGTTCAGCGAATAACCGATCACGGCGAGGACAGCAGCTACGACCGTCAGGTCGAACGGCAGGCTGAAGATGGAGAAAAAACCGACGGTGATGATGACGTCGTGCACGAGGGCGGCGACGGCACCCGCGGCGAACTTCCACTGGAAGCGGAACATCACGTAGGCAAAGATGAGCAGCAGCGCGATGATCATTGCGAAACCGCCCTGCTCTGCCAGTTCGCTGCCCACCTGCGGGCTGACGGCTTCGATACGGCGCAGATCGACGTCCTTGCCGCCGGCGGTCAGTGTTGCCTGAAGCTGCTCCCGGATAGCGCTCTGATCAGCGCCTTCCTGCGGCGGCAATCGCACCAGCACGTCGTTCGCCGCGCCGAACAGCTGCACCTGCGCGTCTTCAAACCCGGCAGCGAACAATTCGCCGCGAATCCCCTCGATGTCCGCATCTTCGGAATAGCCGAGTTCGAGCAGGATACCGCCCGTGAAGTCGATACCGAAGTTCAGGCCGCGCACGCCGAGGGACGCGAGCGACACGATGACGACGGTAACCGAGACCGCCAGCGCGATTCTGCGGCGCGACAGGCTCAGAAAATCGATAGTGGTTTTCTTTTTCAGAAATCGCATGGTCGTCTTCCTAAACCGGGACGCTTTGCAGTTTGCGGCCGCCGTAGGCCAGGTTGACGATGGTCCGGGTTCCCACGATCGCCGTAAACATCGACGTCAGGATGCCGATCATAAGCGTGATTGCGAATCCCTTGATCGGCCCGGTGCCGAAACCGAGCAGTACGATTGCGGCGATGAGGGTGGTGATATTCGCGTCAGCAATCGACGACAGCGCTTTGTCGTAGCCGGAATGAATTGCCTGCTGCGGCGCCGAGCCCGCCGCCAGTTCTTCGCGTATTCGCTCGAATATGAGCACGTTCGCGTCCACCGCCATGCCGACCGTCAACACGATACCCGCTATGCCCGGCAAGGTCAGCGACGCGCCCAGCAACGACAGCACCGCGACGATGAAAACCAGGTTGGAAAACAATGCGACATTGGCGATGAGGCCGAACACGCGGTAGTACACGATCATGAAGACGATCACTGCGAGAAAGCCAATCTGGATCGCCAGGAATCCGCGATCGATATTGTCCTGCCCGAGCGAAGGCCCGATCGTACGGTCGTCGACCTTGTAGACCGGTGCCGCAAGTGCGCCCGCACGCAGCAGCTTGGCCAGGTCGCTGGCTTCGATCGGGTTCAGGCCCGTAATCTGGAAATTGTTCTTGAACACGCCGCGGATCGTCGCCGTGTTGATGATCTCTTCCGACTTCACGCGGCGCATTTCGGTCTTGCCGCCGCGCGTCACCTCTTCTTCGCGCCACTCGATGAATACCGTGGACATCGGCTTGTTGAGGTTATCGCGGGTCGTCGCCAGCATGCGTTCGCCACCGGCTGCATCCAGCGTAATGTTGACCGCGGGCTGTCCCTCGGCGCTGAAGCCCGCCGACGCGTTGACGATCTCATCGCCGGAAGCGATGACTTCGCGTTTCAGCATCTGCGCCGGCTCGGCGCCGCGGCCCGGGTAACGACGGGATCCGGGCTGGTTGCCGGACTGGTCAACGAGCCGAAACTCGACCGTGGCCGTTGCCGTGAGGATCTTGTCCAGTTCCGTCGGGTCCTGCACGCCGGGCAGCTGCACGACGATGCGGTCGACACCCTGCCGCTGCACGAGCGGTTCGGCGACACCCAGTTCGTTGACACGATTCCTGAGCGTCGTAATGTTCTGCTCGATCGCAAAATCCTGGCGGGCGCGGATCTGCGCCTCCGACATGCGCACCGTGAACGATTTGCCGTCGTCCCCATCGTTTATCAGTACCTCGGCGTCGGCATCGCGCACGATATTTATCGACGCGTCGTAATCAGCGTCTTCAGCAATCCGTACGGTAATGATGTCGCCCTCGAGATCGACGCGATGGCGGATCCTCGCCTCGCGCAACCGATCGTCGAAATCCTGCTGATAAGACTCGAGTCGCTTCTGGATCGCCGACGCCATGTCGACTTCGAGCAGGACGTAGACGCCGCCACGCAGGTCCAGTCCGAGGCTCATGGGGTTCAGGCCAATGCCGCGCATCCAGCCCGGCAATTTCGGTGCGAGTGTCAGCGCGATATTCAGGTCACGGCCGTAGCGATCGCGCAGCCGCTCGCCCGCCTCGGTCTGGGCTTCGGGCGTTTCGAACCGCAACACCGCCCGGTCGTCTTTCAGATAGGCGGCTTCGGGCCGTACGTCCGCGCCCTCCAATGTGCTGACGAATTCGGCGAGTTGCGTCTCGGTGACCGGTTCGCCGAGGCGGTCGGCCAGCTGGATGGCCGGGACGCTGCCGTAAATATTGGGCAGGGCCAGCAGGATGCCCGTCAGCAGTACGACGAGCACCAGCACGTTGAGCCAGGCGGGATATTTATTCATCGAAACGACGCGTCGTCGGTCAGGCTTCTTCGAACGTGCCCTTGGGCACGACCTGCGAGACGCTCGCTTTCTGAATCTTGATCTCGGTATTGTCGCTGATCTGCACAACCGCATAGTGGTCGCTGACGGCGGTGATGCGCCCGAGGATTCCCCCGGCGGTCATGACCTCGTCGCCAACCTGCAGGGCGCCGACCATCTCGGTGTGCGCCTTTTGCTTTTTCTGCTGCGGCCTGATCAACAGGAAGTAGAACGCAATGAAGATGACGACCAGCGGCCACAGATCGATGAGGCTGCCCTGTGGTGCCGCCTGTTGCGCGTAAGCGTTGCTGATAAAAAAGTCCATGGTATTAATTCTTCTCGTTGCGGGGGCTGACAGGCACCCCGAAAAAACAGCGCGGTATTATGGCACAGAGCGCAAGACGTGGGGACGCGATTCTGAAAGCCAAGCTGAAATCCGCGTCAGGCATAGGCGTTGCGCAGCGAGGCCACGAAATCCGGCAACGTGCCGGCATCGATAGCAGCCCTCAGGCCCGCCATAAGTTTCTGATAATAATGAAGATTATGCATCGTTGCCAGGCGCGGCCCGAGGATCTCACCGCACTTGCCCAGGTGCCGGAGGTAGGCAAGGCTGTAGTTGCTGCAGGTGTAGCAGCCACACTCCGGGTCAGGGCTTGACGTGTCGTCGGCATACCGGGCGTGCCGAAATTTAACAACGCCGCGGGAGGTAAACAGCTGCCCGTTGCGCGCGTGGCGTGTCGGGATCACGCAGTCGAACATGTCCACACCGCGCATCACGGCTTCGGCAATGTCGAGCGGCGTGCCGACACCCATCAGGTAACGTGGACTCTCCCCGGGCATGTGCGGGACCAGCGCGTCCAGCACGGCAAGGCGCTCCGCTTCGGGCTCACCCACGGCGAGTCCGCCGATGGCGTAGCCGTCGTAGCCGATCGCGCGGAGTCCCGCCATCGACTCGGCCCGGAGTGACTCGTAGACGCCGCCCTGCACGATGCCGAACAGGGCCTCGCCACGATCAGGCTCCGCGTCCTTGAGTTCGTCGAAACGTCGCCGGCACCGCTCCGCCCAGCGCAGCGACAGCAGCATCGAGTCCCGGGCCTCGCTCTCGGGCGCCGGATACGGCGTGCAGTCGTCGAATATCATCGTGACGTCCGCATTGAGTTCGTGTTGCACTTCCATGGACCGCTCGGGCGTCAGGAATACCTCGTCCCCGTTCACCGGTGACTGGAAGCGCACGCCTTCTTCGGCGAGCTTGCGCATACTGGCCAGCGAGAACACCTGGAAGCCGCCGGAGTCCGTCAGGATCGGGCCGTTCCAGTTCATGAATTCGTGCAGGCCGCCGTGTTTGCGGATGACGTCCGTGCCCGGGCGCAGCATGAGGTGAAAGGTATTGCCGAGAATGATCTCGGCGCCGTCAGCGGCGACTTCTTCCGGCGTGACGCTTTTGACCGTACCGTAGGTCCCCACGGGCATGAACGCCGGCGTCTTGACCGAGCCGCGGCGAAATGTAAGCACCCCGTTCCGGGCAGCGCCGCTGCGTGTGAGGACCTCGAACTTCATCGATCGGCTCCGGGCGTGACGAACATCGAATCGCCGTAGCTGAAAAACCGGTACCGGGACTGCACGGCGTGTTCGTACGCTCGCAGGATGCGCTCGCGGCCTGCGAACGCGGCCACCAGCATGAGCAGCGACGACCTGGGCAGGTGGAAGTTCGTGATCATCGCGTCCACGCTGCGAAACTCATAGCCGGGCAGGATGAAGAGGTCGGTTTCGCCCTCGAAGGCGCGGATCTCGCCGCCGCGCGATGCGCATTCGAGCGCGCGCACCGCCGTGGTACCGACCGCGATCACCCGGCCGCCGGCCGCGCGGGTCTGCCGGACCGCGTCGCAACAAGCCTCGCTCACCCGCACACGCTCCCTGTGCAGGCGATTCTCCATGATGTGTTCGCTGCGCAGCGCCTGG
>Ga0316201_10000959_pt1 | contig 18359 bp, 18 predicted proteins | sample CS6wburrow_MG_FD_204516 | JGI IMG/M metagenome (GOLD analysis project Ga0316201, IMG submission 204516) | Coastal sediment microbial communities from Delaware Bay, Delaware, United States - CS-6 worm burrow | ecosystem: Environmental > Aquatic > Marine > Coastal > Sediment | place: USA... | reverse complement strand
AACGATGAATTAGAAATTCTTAAAAGAGCATTTTTCAACTGGTTTGTTAGTTGATTTTTTGGCCCAAGGGAGTTAGACCAAATGAAGTAGTTAGCCTAATAGCTAATTTGGTTTGACTCTTTTGGCCAATGTTTTTAAGCGTAAAGCACGATGATAAAAAAACTAAACATATCTGTATTGCTTATACTGGCTAGTCTGGTTTTTACAGGCTGTAAAGTGAATGATTCCAAACAGAGGGGCTTTTCGGTGGAAGCGGAGCAGATCGACTCTTTATTTAAGGATCAATACCAGAAGGGTAGGTTTAATGGCAGTGTGCTAGTTGTAAAAGGCGATTCGACTATATATGAAGCCAGTTTTGGTTACTCCGATGGTTCAAAAACAAAGCCTCTGGACAAGAACTTTCGCTTTAATATGGGCTCTGTTTATAAAGAGTTTCCGGCAGTTGCCATTATGCAACTAGTAGAAAGCGGACACTTAAAAGTGCAGGATAAGGTGCAAAAGTTTATACCTGAGTTACCAGAATGGTCACAGCAGATAACGGTAGAGCATCTTTTACAGTATACCAGTGGTTTACCCACGGTTAATTGGACCAAACACGATAGTATAAGTGATAGCGATGTTATGGCAGATCTTATGGCATTAGAATCACTGCTTTTTACCCCAGGCAAGGATTATCTCTATACCAACAACAGCCCGTTTTTACTAATTAAAATAGTTGAGCGTATTGCCAAGATGAGTTTTGAGGACTATGCAATACAGCATTTGTTCGCTCCCTTGGGTATGAATCAAACGCTATTTAAATCAAGTTACCCTTTTAAAGACAGAAAACTGATGGCCATTCCTTTTGGCGCCAATGGCCAGGAAGATAGCTTTCCTATTGCTATGGGTTCAATACTTATTTGCTCAACACCAACGGACATGTTTAAATGGCTGGATGGCTTACACTCACAAAGGCTCATTAGCAATGAATCACTGATAGAGCTGACTCAAAAAAGCAGCGCAAACAGGGCAAATGTACAAGCGCCATTGGGTTATGCCAAAGTCACCGATAGCATCATCACAGAACATAGCCATCACGGTTCCAGTGGCAATTACGAGGCCTTGATAAGTAGGTACAATGACCTTGATCTGACCGTTGTTCTTTTGACCAATCAAAAACACGGTAATTTGCAGCTTTTGACCCAGAAGGTCAAAGGGATTATTGCCGAAACAAAATAGAGTTCACTTTAATTTTCCCAGCTAGTAGTTGGTTTAATGATGCAAAGAAAAGCTTACTAACAGTAACTATCATTGTAATATAAAGACTTATACATATTATGAAATACACCAAACAAATAGGGTCGCTTTTTTTAGTAACGATGCTCCTTTCTATAGTAGGCAACCTCACAATTTCTGGCCTAATAGCCGGCGAAGACTTTTTGCCCCAAATTAATGAACAACCTTATAAATATAGCTTAGCAGCAGTTGCCTTGCTTCTCAATTCATTAGGAGTTCTGGGAATTGGGCTATTTACTTATGCAGTTTTAAAAGATTTAAATATGATTGTTGCGCGGGCGTATTTGCTAACCCGGATCTTTGAAGGTGTAATTCTGGCCGTAGGGATCATCTTTTTGGTGTCTCTTGTTTTTATTGCCGATAAAAACGCAGCGGACACAAGTACATCTTCAGTTAACTATTACCTCATGGCTAAGTATGCCATTAGATTTAATTGGTATAGTTATAATGTTGCAATGGCCACCCTTGGATTGGGGAGTATTCCTTTTTGCCTCCTGCTATTGAGATTTAAGCTTATTCCAAAGTTTTTGTCTGGATTGGGCTTATTGGGGTATGCTGTATTGGCCGTTTCGTCACTTGCAGGACTCATAGGGATAGATTTGGGGCTATCCGTTACCATTCCTGTATTCTTTTTTGAAGTTTTTCTGGGGCTTTGGTTGGTAATTAAAGGGATTAAAACGACATAAAAATGAAAATAACAGCATTAACATCTTTCTGTGTAGATTTTTTCCCAGAGCTGGATAAAACCTACGTCGGTGGAAATTCATTAAACTTTGCTACTCAAAGCAAACTTTTAGGGTATAAAAACACCTCAGTGATAGGCGCAGTTGGAAGAGACAGCTTTGGAAAACTCATTGAAAACCAGTTAGATCTATTAAATATAGATTGTACACGGTTATATCAGCTTAACGAACCAACCGCATCTAATAAGATCTTTGTTCATGAAAATGGTGAAAGATATTTTAAAGCCGATAGCTGGAATGGGGGTGCGTTTGACAAATTCAGATTGTCAGAAAATGATTGGAGCTCGTTAGCCGATAGCGATATAGTTGCCATGCCAGCCGGAGACCCTAACTTGAAAGAACTCTTAAAAAGACGAAATGAGAATCAACTAGTTGTTGTTGATTTTTTAGATTACTTGGGCATCGATTTCATCAAAGAGCATATAGATGATATCGACATTGTTTTTCTTAGCGGGAAGGAAGAAATGTTGGGTCAACTGGAAGAACTTGCCACCCAAACCGGAACATTGATAGTGCCAACTTTAGGGAAAAAAGGCAGCGTGGCTTTTTATGCAAATAAGAAATTTGAGCAAAAAGCGATGGAGGTTGACAATATCGTTGATACAACAGGCTGTGGAGACGCTTTCCAGGCAGCTTTTAGTATTGAATGGTTTAAAGCCAAAGACGTGCAGAGCTCATTGAAAGAAGGTGCTGTTGCAGCTAGTAAAGTATTGAATTTTGTGGGTGGTGTTCAACAAATTCATCACTGATCAGAGGATAAAAAATGGAAATATTAGAGTTAAATGGCAAAAAATACAGGTTTGTAAAAAACTTTAAGCACAACCCACAACTCAGAGCGGGTTTCAATAAACTTACCCAGGCCACTTACGGCTTCGATCTTGAATACTCTTATGCCAACGGTTATTGGGGCGATAATTACATTCCGTACTCGTTGCTGCGCGATAATGAGATCGTATCTAATGTTTCCATAAATCTGATGGAGTTTCTTATTGGAAATGAGAAGAAGAAAGGTCTTCAAATAGGTACGGTTATGACGGCGGCCAGTCACCGCCACCTTGGGCTCAACAGATTCTTGATGGAACAAGTACTGAAAGAGTGGAAGCACAAGTGTGATTTCATGTACCTGTTTGCCAATGACACTGTGCTTGAATTCTATCCTAAGTTTAATTTCGACCGAGTTGAGCAGTACCAATGTGCAAAGGAATTAAACCTAGCTGCTGTTTCATCATCAGCAAGAAAGCTTGTTACAACAGATCCTCTGGATAAGAAAATATTGGAGAAAAGCTTAGAACATTCGGTCCCCATTGCTAAGATATCCATGCTCAACAACCCGTTCTTAATCATGTTCTATTGTATGTCTTATATGCAGCAGAGCATCTATTATATTGAAGAACTGCAGACGGTGGCTATAGCAGATATCAAGGGTGAAACTCTTATTTTACATGATGTATTTTCTAATAAGCCGGTGGATTTGAACAATGTAATTCAATTGATTGCCGACAATGCTTGTAAACGGGTAGAATTAGGGTTCACCCCCCTGGATGAGACTGGCTATGATTTAAGTTTATTAAAGCCAGATGACATTCTGTTTGTCCTAAATGACCATGTTGAATTCTTTAAAAATAAAAAATGGATGTTCCCTGTTTTATCGCACGCCTAGTCAGGTGATCTCTCGCTGATATTTTTCAATGGGCATTTACGCTATTGTCGGGAATAGAATTATCTCAAAATTCTTATTTCCAAAACAGATGATTCTATCGGCAAGGCCAGAACATGGACTTTATGTTGCAAAAAGACCATACTCTTCGTTTTTCCAATTAATTTGCCAATTTTAACTTCATCATTGGTTAGCCGTATTGTAATATCATTTGAAGTGGTTGTTTTTTGATTGGGGTACATGCCGTAATAATCAGCTGAGCCTTAGAGATAAAGCAGAAAACCAATCAAAAACAGGATGTTTCTATAATTTTTGAACCACTTTTTTTGTCGAGACCAAAACTTGCTATAGAGTAAGACCTGGGCCAAATGTCCCTCCATAGGATATCAAAACTGACTATCACTAACAGGATCAGTATTGATGCAGCCGCAAACCACAGTATGTAAAAATCTGAAAAAGCAGCGATCAGAAAATCGAACACGTCTGCGTAGTCAAATATTTTATTCCAAATTCAGAATACTTTTGGTAATTAAGCAGCATTCCTATGCCAACGGCAATGATATAGGAAGCTGTCACTACGGTTTGCAATTCCTTTATGATCAGTTCGTAGGTGTCTTTAATTAGACCTTCTTTCATATAGCTTGCTTTATAATGTGCGTTGATTTTCTTCTAGTTTGGCTAACGTATTTAAAGTTCGACATCCATTTAATGGTCTCAAAATGTTTTTTATTATATTCTTCTGCAATAACGCAGTTTGGATAAAGGCGCCTGACTACTGCAAACCCTCACCCATTGCATAAAGTTTAGTGAGCCATTTTTTCCTAAATTTTTCTTTTGATTTGATGATGGGGGCTATATAAGTAACCCGCACCGGATTTATTCCACAGAATTGTAGGGTTCCCTTTTTAAGCTGGTTTATCGCAGGGCTTTTCATAAAAAAAGTATCGTACCATTTCGGGGTATCTGCAGTAATAATTAGTCTGGCGGTTTTTCCTTTAAACAGCTTTTTTGGAAATAGTTTTCCTTCTTCATATTGGAAGGCAATTTTTGGCAGAAATGTTCGGTCTATAAATCCTTTCATTAGGGCCGGCGAGCCGTACCACCACATTGGGAATACCCAAACCAGATGGTCTGCATTTTGTATTTTTGCGATTGCACCCCGAAGGTCTGGCTCTAGTTCTGAGTTATACTGGTCTCCAGATTCCAGGATGGGATTAAACTTTAAATCACAAAGATTGATTTGACTTATGCTTACATCATCTCTTTGTTGCGCTCCTTTTTTATAGCTTTCAGATAGTGCGTAATTGTAGCTGTTTTTGTTTGGGTGTCCGTTAATTATTAATAGATTTTTCATATAATAAGTTTCCCACAAAGAACTTTAGTTGCACTCTTGTTTCAAAGGACATTTGTCTAATTGAGGTCAAGAGCAGTTCGCCGTATGCGGCTTAAGTGACGCTGTGTAATTCCTAGATAAGAGGCTAGATAATTAAGGGGAATTTGTTTTATAAATTCGGGCTGATGGGCGAGCATATCCAAATACCTCTTTTTCGCAGATTCTTTTTGTAAAAGGAATACGCGCCTTTCGATGTTGACAAATTCTTGTTCGGCAATTACTTTGAAAAATTTCAACCAGCTGTAACTGCTCCTCTCAAGCAACAAGATATCTTTTCTTGAAATGCTCCAAAGCACGGAATCTTCGACAGCTTGAATGTTCAACACCGAGCTGCTCTGGGACAGGTACGATGAGTAGGCAGCTGCGAAAGTGTTTGGAAATGAAAAACAGTACGTAACCTCATCGCCGGATGATGTTTGATAATAAGACCTTAATAAACCTGACATTACAAAGGCCACCTCTTTGCTAACCTGTCCTTCACGAAGTAAGAATTCACCTTTTTTTAGGTGCTTCTCTGCCAATTTACTTTCAAACAAAATTATTTCATCTTCCGTCAGAATATTGAAGGGTTTCAGGAATAATCTTAAATTGTCTTGCATGGCTTATAATAGATTTATTGGCTTTCGCATTTCTAGTTTGCACTTGCCAGTACCAAAGATGTTTCTACTTGTCTTTCGGGGATTGACCAGAATGTATTTAGCAAACTATTCATTTCTTCTTCGCCTAAAATTCTAAATCCGTTTTTCTGGTAAAAGGATATCGCCCAAAAAGCGTCTGCCCAGGGGCCAATTAAAATAGCTTTGCTTGTCAATGCCTTTATAAGTCTTAGTAGCATCATTGATGATCTCAAAGATGGTTTCAAAATCCTTTAAAACAGAACATTTTTTGATCATAATATGAACTCCTTGATGCCAACCTTAGTTTTTGTTAATGTATGTAGGCAACATTTGCTATTAGCTGTGTTATAATGCAGTTTATACAGTATCAGCTTTTTTGTCCAATACAATACGTTTGATTATTCTGTCTTTCTGTATTTCAGACCTCCTATGAATAAACGCGTTTTTTTGATATCCAAAGATCTTGATAAGACATCAAATGATGCAACATAAGGTCTTTTTTCGCCTGATATATTATAGATAACTCCTTCGAGAATTCCCCACTTTATCTCGTATGTGTAATCATTCTTACTTATCGTAATATCTGGCCAACCGTCTTTGTTTTTATAAACGCCTATAAAGAAATCATTCTCATCATTTAATACAAGATCATTAATAATATTTTGGGACGAAGAATTATTACTTTTATCAAATGCGCGAACGAGAGGTCCTTTTTCGCTTTCAAAAATTTCTTCCGCGTTCGGAATTTTATTGATCAGGTTGTATGCATAATTAGCCGCTAAGTGAGAAAGTGATGATGCTCTGCCATCGCTTGTTAATCCAATAATGCCTATTTTCTTCTTTGGCATGAATGATAAATGAAAAGCTATGTCTCCATATCCTCCAAAACGTGTGAGAATAGTATCTTTTTGATAGGTAGCAATATCCCAACCTAAACTATAGGCGTGACGTTTATAAACATAATAAGTACGATCCTGCTTAGTGGTAGGCTCATGAAGTGCCTCCCAAGAGGTTAAAGATTTAAAGATTGTACTGTCTTGGTTAATATTGATTTGTAACCATTTGGATAAATCATTTATGGTAGATAATACGCCTCCAGCGGCGTGCATGGTGACATCTTTTTTCTTAAAATAAGCATGAGTTTGATGTTTATTTATCAAACTTATTGCAGGACGAATATCTGAATAATTGAAATCGCTAACATTAGCACTGGTATTTGTCATTCCTAAAGGTTCAAATATCCTTCTTTTCATTTCTTCTTTCCAAGTATTTCCTGTAATGCGTTCTACAATCATTCCAGCTAGGATTGATCCGATATTTGAATAGTTGAATTTTTTTGAGGGATTTATTTTAGAGCTCAAGTTAAAATCATCTATGAGCTCTTTGTTTTCACCACTATATCCAAAATAAGCCGTTTTATAAGTGACAATGCCATTGGAAATACCGTTAGTATGGTTTAATAAATTTCTTATGCTAATGGATTTAGTATCAACTTTTCCATTAAAGGTTAGATCGGGAAGATAATCGTAAAGTGTTTTATCTAAATCTATTTTGCCTTCCTCTTCTAGTATTTTTAGTAAAGTCCCAGTCATTGCTTTGGTGTGTGAAGCAATATAAATTGGAGACTCATTGGTTAAAGACGTAGGTTTTTGTTCTAAAATATCTTTGTTTAAAGCATAGGAATAAACCAACCCAGTTTCATCTACGATTCCGAATATAAAGTCGCCCTCTATATTATATTCTTTAAATAAGTTCGAAATTTTAGTCTCAAATTTCGCTTTAAAATGTTTGTAATCTGCTATAAATTCATGCTTCGTAGCATTACCTATCATAGGTTTTTTAATATCTGTCTCTTGCCCAAGTGAATTAAGATAAAGAAAAGAGGTAAGAATGAGTAGATAATTTTTCATGCGTATTTTGAAATAGTCGTATTAAGTATATCTAGAAAGGAATCTTAAATTTTTTGCTAAGACTTGCTATGATAATCAATTGGATCTGGTGGGCCAAATAATGCTATATACGGCCATACCAACAGCCGTTAGTGCAATACTCATCATAGCAGGACGAAACTCATGTAGGTCATACCTAGCGATCAGCATCTTTCCAAAGTAGTAAATGCTAATTCCCGCACTTAGGTACACGAACAGCGGAGCCGCCTTTTTAAAAAAGGATATTAGTTTTTTCTTTTCCTCTCCAGAAGACCGTTTGATTTTCTTAGCAATAGTCGCCAAACTAAAGACCAAGTAGGCATTTACTCCTACATATATAATCATTTGCAATAGTTGGGTGTTTGCACTTAAATTCCATTTAAGCAAGGATATCGACAGATAGGAGATAAATAAAATTATGGCGGCAATGATTGTCGCAGGGGGCACCACTCTTGATAACCTAACAGGTTTTGCCATTCGTTGATTTTGAATCGATGAGACTTCCAGGAAATGCCTTATGATAGTCAGCGGGGATATTTGAAGTAAAAAGTAAAGACCAATACAAAGTAGTTTCAACGCTACCGAGAGCATATTGGGGTTGTACATTATTAGAAGTAAAACCAGAAATCCGATAACACTGTTTAATGTATTAAAAAGTTTAAATCTTTTCTTCAAGGGTTCGGCAATAGGCTGGTTTACCCCCATTTTTTCAAGTTTAAATAAGCGTATCCTGGGCAGCAAAAAAGAAAGGATTAGTATTTGTGTGCAGAATAGAAGTATGAAAATTAGTTGGGCACTCATAGCAAAGTCTTTTGCAGTTGGTCTGGTTGAGGGTTTATCATTAGAGATTGCGTTATAGTTTCATAAATTCTTGACCATCTATCACGAGTCCGGTTATTTTTTCTTCTTTAAAGATGAATTGTATTTTACAATATTTGCCCATTTTAAAATTGATGGTCATGTTGTCCAATTCTTCGTTCGGATATGTCTTCCCCTTAACATTGACCCTTACTTCCTGAAGGCTATCGAATTGGTCTTTCGAGACTAAAATTTAACCGGCCAGTAAGAGAGATAAGAACTTGTTCTCTAAACGTAAGTTCTATGCCTACTGATTCTAAGTTTTTGGAGCACGACAACTTGCCTTTCCCGCAAAAATCACTGTTTTTAATCGTTTTTAAATTGGTAAATACCAAGATGTATGAATAAACAGAAGTATTTCTAGAGAGGCTTTAGGTGTTGTGTAAATACCCCTACCAACTGTACAATGTCAGACTGCTCAATCTGTTTTAAATAATTGAATTGTGTAATCAAATAACTGCCTTCCACCGGAGTTTCCATGCTCTGGGATTACAATTTTGGGCGTCAGGATATAATTGTTTTACAATGATCCATATACCATTTGCGTGTAATCATTGCAGCCTCTAACCCCACATCTTCCTGCCAAAAATGCCCTGCCTTAACCAGCACAGTTTGGGAGTTATGGAATAGTTTTTGAAACCTGTTTAGTGCTTCGTTTTTGAAGGCGAAATCTTCGGTGCCCCACAAGAGCAAAACAGGAAGATGTTCAATAGCTTTAAAATTCTCCGATATTTCTTTCTCAAAGGCATAAGCCTTTACCAATTCCCTCGGGAAAATGGAGGTTTGCTTGCGCCGGTTTCGTTTTATAAAGGGTGCGGCATACATGAGCATGATTTCTTTCGAGACCTTATTGTAAAAGCCGAATCTCATAAATATCCGCCACACCCCGTTAAATGTATAGGCCATTGATCTACCAATGATACCCCCGTTAAAAGCACTGAATAGTTCAAACCTTAAGTTGCCCTTTAGTGGCCAACCCCAGGTATTTCCCAATACCATACCTTTGATATTTTTTGGGCTCTTGATGGCCAAACTTAGCCCTATCGGCCCACCCCAGTCCTGGCCAATAATGATGATGTTCTTTAGCTGCAGAGCTGCGACAAATTCAACTAAATGAGCGGCGTGTGAGGCTGCTTTAAAGTCAAATCCGGGTGCAGCTTCAGACTTCCCAAATCCACTTAGATCAGGCGCAATACACCTATAGTCAGAACTAAGTTCTTTTATCATTTTTCTGTATAGAAAAGACCAGGTTGGGTTGCCGTGCAGCATCAGAATTATTGGGCCATTACCCTCATCTATATAATGTATGCGTGAGCCATCCATTAAGAGTATATGCCTGCTTTTAAAGGGATATAAATCCCGATCTATTCTAAACATTCGTTTAATATATCAGTTGAACAAGGCAAGGTTCTGGCGAAAATAATTAGCAATGGGTCTGGGTCTATGACCAGTTATGTTGAGCACCTCTGAGGTTATACTATCGAACTTGCCATCTGCGATATCCTTCGAAAACTCACGCAGGTGTTCTGCTAAGAAGTCGTTTACAGTCGGAAGGGTTCTTACAGTTGCGATCCAATCATCCACTGGGATAGGAGCGTATTTAATAGCCCTGCCAACAATATTAGAGAAAAGCCTTGCCAAGGACTCGCTTGTAAAGGTCGATTCCCCGGTAAGTTTGATGACGTTTTCTAGCTTTTCTGCTACGGGGGTTACAAGCAATTTTGCCACTACTTCTCCTATATCTTCGGGATGAATAATATTGTAAGTCGCTTGTGGATTTGGGAAGTAAAAAGTGTCATGCTGTGCTATGGTCGGTGCCGCCATACCTAAAAAATTCCACGCGAAGAGCGCAGGCCTTAGATGAATCGTATGTACTTTAGACCAGTCAAAAATTTGTTCGGACACTAGGTGATTCTGCGTTGCAGGACTGGATGTTTGCTCATGCACATTCATTTGAGACATATTCACAATCAATGACGTGCTACTGTCTTCGGCGGCTCTGGCAAAATAAGTTGCTGCCTTGGGCAAATGATCCATAAAGGGATAGCAGAAATAGGCGCTATCTGTGTCTTTAAGGGCATTTTTAATGCTTCCATAATCAAGAAAGTTCCCTTCAACAACCTCTATGCCATCCCTTTCGAGTGTTATGATTCTGTCATCTCTTTTGCGAACCATTGCGCATATTTTGACATTTGCCTTTTTAAGATACTCTATCGTGTAGCTTCCTGTTGTTCCGGTTGCTGCGGTTACTAAAACTTTTTTCATCGGTTTGATTTTTTACGTGGTACGAGGTATTCTTTCTCAGATTTGTCCAGGCGCTGTTCTCAGAAGCCTGCTGCATGCCATGGATAAAATCTGGAAAATATTGCTGCTTTTCATAGCCTTTTAGATCGGGTGTTCTGGTAAAGGCTATTTTCATGAAGTTGAAAACGGCTTTCATTTTGTTGCCAAATGATTGTCTTACTTCTGGTAGATCAGCAACTGCCCTTCTGGCAATCGTTTCAAAATCTTCAGGCTCTCTTCCTGTTAACTCTTTGACCACATTGGTCACTCCACCGTGGGCGAAAACATTTTGCTCAACATCTTTCAAATAGTATACAATGTTTGCATATTCATAGATCGGGTACCCCATAGATTTCAGTGATTTGAGAAGCATTTTCTCAGAGATCTCCATTACTTTAACTTTCCGATTAAATATTTTCGAAAAAGTATCTGCCACTTCTTGTTGTGAAATAATTTTTGGCCCTGTTGGGCGATATGTTTTGCCGTGGTGCTGTTCTGGGTCTTTCAAGATATGGGCAACCACTCTTCCTTGATCCTCTTCAGACGGAGGAGGGTTTAGACCTTCACCTTTTATAGTAGTGGGCATAATACCTAATTGGGCAATCATTTCTACGGTAAAGAAATAGGTAAAGGCAAACATACCCGGGTTGATAAAGGTGTATTTCACCCTTTTGTGCATTTTTACAATTTGATCCCCAAGCCACTGTTCTTTAGTGTTGACTGATGGGTGATTTTGACTTAAAAGCCACTGTGACATATAGACCACATGTTCGACCTCAGACTCTTCGGCAGCAATAATAAAAGCAATGGTTTTAAATAAGGTGTTCTTGGCAAAAGGAGGACAAAAGTACGCTCGGTCAATTCCTTCCAAGGCTTTTTTATTGTCCCGATAGTCTTCCAGATCGCCGATAAAGAGCTCTGCGCCCAATCGCTGCAGTTCTTGTGCCTTTGGGTTCATTGGATTTCTTACCATAGCCCTAACCTGGAACCCCAGTCTTAATAGTTCTTTGGCAGCAGGAAATCCGGTGTGCCCATTCGCTGCGGTAATCAATACTTTTTTACTTTTCATATTTTGATGTTTAATTATAGACTTTGTGTCTTTCTGTATTTATTTAGTTGAAGCCGAGGTCTTTTCAATTACAGTATAGCCATCCTTAGCTCTCTTAATTGGTTCGGCTCAAAAATCATTTTCGTTTCGCCGGTTTTGACGTCGTATAGACTGCCTGATACAATGACATGATCAGGAACGTTTGTAGCTTCAATTAGTCGATGTATATCTTCTTGTAGACTTTTGATATGGTCAGTAATCGCTAAGGAAGAGACGTCAACCCCTGTTTGAGTTTTAAGGGCTTTCTGAAATTCAGGATCTGCAAATCGTTGGGCTCCACAGTGAGTATGGTGCAAGATGATAATCTCAAATACTTCCGCTTCTCCTTTTGCTTCGTCCATTTTCCCAACCATGAAGGCCAAAGTCGCGATCTCTTCTAAGGTGCTGCTGGTTACTCTGCCCCCAGTATTTCTAATTACAACCGAGTCACCGAGATCAAGGCTGAATATATGAGCTGGATCTACCCTTGCATCTGCACAGGTTAATATTACTGTGCGGTACTTAGGAAGAGCAGGGAGTTCTGAATTGCTGAAACTGTTTTTAAAAGTTGAACTTCGATCGATAAGTGTTTTTAAGTTTGACATATTAGATTGTTTAGACATTTGAACTTTAATAAGTTGTATATACAACATATAATTAAAAAAATTATGAGATTCTTTGCTCTAACTCTGAAACCCATTTAAAACCTTTTGGAGAGAAGATCGAGGTCAGTTCATCCATGGCTTCCTCCCAAACAGGGATCAGTATTTTGACGAATTCCATTCCGTCTTCAGTTAATTCCAATTGAGGCCTGTAATCGCTTGTTCTTTTTATCCATCCCTTTTTAATCATAAGGCCCACACTTCTGCTTATAGAAGAACGCTCCAAAGCTAGCATCTCACCGACCTTACCCTGCTCAATTACTCCAGTTTGGTGAATGGTGAACAGTATGGTCAATTGGTTTTCTGAAATACCAAAATCTTTCAACTTAGAGCGATAAAGGTTATCGATAATGCGGGATAATTTACGCACTCTAAAGCCTAAGCACTCATGTAGTTGATACTTCATGCAACAAAGATAAACAAAAAAGTTGTATATACAACATAATGCACTAAATTTTGAAGAATTCCTTATTGAATTGCATGCTGCAAGTTGATGGTATTCGCTAGTCTTAAGTATCCACCGGCTTGCGAACAGTGAAGAGGCCCTATTGAGAATATAGTCCGTTAAACCAGAGGCAATTGAGACAGTTATTTATTTCCGACTGAAATATCTGTCATGGTTTTTTCACCTCTTGGATATATTACAGAAGCTCAGCTATACCTTGGTTTATGCACAAGGTCTTTGGTGTAGTACTGCTGCCTCAAAGCATAGAATCTCATTTTAAATGAGCAAAATTATAGCAATAAAAATTGCTTTGACCGGGATCTAAAAGGTTATAGCAATGAATCTTTCTCTACAGAATAAGGGTTTGCCCCCGTTGGGCAAATACAGTGGTGACAAGCTGAATTGCGAAAGTAAAATAATCAGGTATTTTGATTTACCCGTGCGAAGTCGTCATGTAATGTTGATTCATAAAATTTTACTCCGAATGATCAAAACCTAAAGGGCTAGCGCCGAGTGTATTTTATTATTTGATTCACGATTTTGTCCTTGGTTTAGGGTTTCAGGTAGAATCTGATCCCCGCCTCAGAAGTCTTTGACGCATGTTAGTTTTTCATGGTAATTACGGTTCGATAATCGACTAAAAAGAGGAGCGATAAAGTAGAGCAGAGCTTACTTTATCGCAGTGAAGTGAAAGAAATTCTACTTTACTGCGATTCGGATTTAAAACCCATGTCGGAACGACGTGGGTTTTTTTTGTTTGCACATAGTTAGCACAACCTTGGCCATAATATTCCGGAGATGGTAAATGTGGACACTGGTTTTGAATTTACGGGAAGATGGGATATTTTTACTTCCCAGAATAACGACTAATTTATCGTTAATTCAGTATGAAGAAATTACTAGGTTTCTTATTGTTGTTTCCCGTACTTCTTTCAGCACAAACCAAGGAAAAGGATTCATTAAAACTTAGGGCAGACCTTTCCTTAACTGGGTTTTGGCAAAGCGGGAATGTGGATACCTGGATCTTCAGAGCAAAGTCGGAAGTAAGTTTCAGAACCTGGGGGAATACAGTTTTTAAGACCAAGAACTCCTATGTATACCAAGCATTTGGTAAAGAGAAGGCCGATGAAGATATTTTAAGCCTTAATTTTCTTGAATTAAACCCGAGTCGTAAGATCTATCCTTTCGTTTTGGGGTTTTTCAGTACCAATTTCCGCAGGGAAATCAATTATCGCTATCTCCTGGGCGCTGGGGCCACTTTCAAAATTCTGAATAAGAAAAACTATGAATTGAAAACTTCGACCTCATTGGAATATGAGAACACGGATTTTAATGAGACCATCTTTAATGTCCCTTATTATAATGGCAATGAATCCATCGACACCTTCCGGGCTACGCTTTGGATTTATGGTAAGTATCATTTAATCAATAATAAGGTTATTTTCAGTCATGAAAGCTACGTGCAGCCATCACTAGAAAGAATAAGTAATTATCGGTGGCGGGCTGATATCAGTTTGGAAATGCCAGTATGGAAGCATCTGGATTTTAAGATCAACTATATTCATGTTTTAGAAAGTATTGTTGTTGTAGATCAGTCCAGGGTTGACCGGTTTCTGACTTTCGGCTTTACCGTAAAGAACTATTGATCCGGTCACGGAGTGATAAAGTAGAGCGGAGCTTACTTTATCGCAGTGAAGTTAAAGAAATACTACTATACTGCGATTCGGATTTAAAACCCATGGTGGAACTACGTGGTTTTTTACTTGTTCGAACAGCTTTACGGGTAGCACCTATAAAAGATGATATAAAAAGGAAACTATCCTAAATACGGTTTTAAAAGTTCTCTTCTAGAACCCTGTCCAAGACGTCTCAGGGCATTTTCTTTTATCTGCCGTATTCGCTCTGTCGTAATTCCGAAGATGTCCCCGATCTCTTCCAAGTTCATGGATTTTTCACTTCCAAGGCCATAATACATGCATATAACTTCTTTTTCCTTGGGTTGTAACGTATTTAGAGCTCTTTCAATTTCGGTTGATAATGACTCGTGAACTTGTTTGTGATCAGGATTAGGAGAATTTCGGGATTTTATAAGGTCATAAAGATTTAAGGCTTCCCCTTCCTTAACGGGTGCATCCATAGATACATGCCGTCTCGAATGCTGCATGGAGTTTTCAACATTAGAGATATTCATATTGAGTTCCTCGGCAATTTCCTGTGTGCTGGGAGGGCGCTGATGAATCTGTTCGAGAAATGGTGATGCTTTATTGATTCGGTTAATGTCTGCAACCTTATTCAGTGGCAAACGCACAATGCGCACCTGCTGGGTGAGTGCCATAACAATAGCCTGTCGAATCCACCATACGGCATAGGAAATGAATTTAAACCCACGGGTTTCGTCAAAACGCTTAGCTGCCTGTATGAGCCCAATATTCCCTTCGTTGATCAGATCATGCAGTTTCAGACCCTGGTTCTGATATTGCTTGGCTACGGATACAACAAACCTGAGGTTTGCGTTTACCAGAGCATCCAGTGCAAACTGATCCCCTTTGCGTATCAACAGGGCTAATTCAACTTCCTTTTCAGCGGTAATCATGGGTAACTTACTAATCTCCTGCAAATAGACATCGAGGGATCTCGATTCCTTATAGGTTATCTGTTTTATTATTCTTAGATGCCGCATGTAATTAGCTGTAAATTAATCTTCTGTAACGTACCACTTCTAAATGAATATCCAATAAATAAAAGGAGATTGTTTTGGCCTTTACTCAGTCATAGATAAAAAGACATATTCGAACTAAAGAAAAAAACCGATAATTACTCTCTTAGGAAGGATTTAGGGGCTTTTGCGCTATAATCGCATGCCGTGTGGTTTATGGAATATCAAAAGGCTAATGCGCAATTTTCTCCAATTTCGCTGTAAAATGCCTCATGATCGGAGCTTCATCAACAATTTTGTAGCCTCGTTTTGCCTTATCCCGGGAATCGTATATCTTTTTAAGAACTGCAGCGATATACCGCATATGATTTAGCGAATAGGTTCTTCGTGGAATCGCAAGGCGAACTAACTCAAGGTCAGGATATCGGTTTTTGTGTGTAAAGGGATCCCGGTCTGCGAGTATAGTGCCAATTTCAACACTTCGGATACCTCCCTCGATGTACAGTTCAATGGCCAATGCCTGGGCTCGATATTCATCGCGAGGAATGGTAGGAACAAACTTGTTGGCATCCAGAAAAATTGCGTGTCCGCCAAAAGGCTGAAGTACGGGTATTCCATATTCAACCAGACGTTCTCCTAAGAACGCTACCTGATTTATTCGCGTTTCGAGATAGTCGAATTCGGTTGCTTCGTCCAATCCAACAGCAAGAGCACCCATGTCACGCCCATTCATTCCACCATAAGTAACGAAGCCTTCAAACATGATATTAAATACTGTGGCCTGTTTATACAGCTCTTCGTCCCTGAGGGCGATAAACCCACCCATATTCACAAGGCCATCTTTTTTTGCACTCATGGTCATTCCATCTGCATAGGAAAATAACTCTCGGGAAATCTCTTTAATGGACCAATCTTCATACCCCTCTTCCCTGATCTTTATGAAATATGCATTTTCAGCAAAACGGGCGGCATCAATGATTAAGGGCGTGTTATACTTTTTGCATACTTGGGCCACTTGTTTTACGTTCGCTATGGACACCGGTTGTCCTCCAGCTGTATTACATGTTACTGTAAGCACCACAAAAGGAATTTTGTCAACCGGATTATTCCTAAACGCACTCTCAAGTTTTTCGATGTCTATATTGCCTTTGAAGGGATGGTACAGGCTCGTATCGAATGCCTCGTCGATGGTACAATCCAGAGCAGTTGCCTTTCTGAATTCAATATGCCCCTTGGTGGTGTCGAAATGTGCATTACCAGGGACAACATTCCCTTCTTTTATCATTACTGAAAACAATACATTCTCGGCGGCTCTACCCTGGTGCGTAGGTAAAAAATAAGGAAATCCGGTGATTCGCTCCACTGTGTTCTTGAGCTTCAAGTATGACTGGGACCCTGCATAACTTTCGTCACCCATCATCATTTCGGCCCATTGCTTATCGCTCATGGCTCCGGTACCTGAATCTGTTAGCAGATCGATAAATACCTTATCGGAAGTGAGGTTGAATAAGTTGTAATGGGCTTCCCTGATCCATCTCTTGCGCTCTTCAACGGTAGAGGGTTTGATGTATTCCACCATTTTGGTCTTATAGGGTTCAGCATAGGGTAGATTCATCTCTTGAATTTACCGAAAAGTAAGGCTTCCCGCTTATTCCTGCTATGATTTATGTCAGTTCACCATTCAACACTTACCTCAGCGGGCAAGCATAAAAAAACCCGAAGATGGCTTCGGGTTTAAATGGAATGCTGATAAGACTTAATTCACCACTAATTTCTTAACCTGAACTTGTCCTTCTCTTTCAACCTGCACAAAATATATGCCTGTAACCAAATTGGAAACATTCACTTCGTGACTATTGGAAAGGTTGGAAGCTGAAAGAACTTGTCTTCCCTGCATATCGTACATAGCGATATTTGCTCCTTCAGCATTACTTATTGTAAATGTTGAAGTGGCAGGATTCGGCACCAGAAGAACGGTGTCGATAGTATTATCCAGGTTTCCGAGAACTCCATTGGTTTTAAACGGAGCAAGAAGCTCGGCACCAAAAAATCCGCTGGTGTTAATAATTACATGGTTATTGTTCGAATCAGTAAGTCGAATATAGTACTGCCCATCACCACCTGTATCAGTCAAAGTAAACTGATGACATCCTATGTCGTCCAGGTTGAACGCGAGTTCCACATCTTCATCAGGGGCATAAGGACCGCCGGATTGAACAATATCACCGTTATCGTTCTCGATCTTCCAGGTGATCTCGCTTCCATTTTCATCACACTGCAGTCTAAAGGTATAGCTGTTAGTATGCTCGAAGGTGATCTCCCCAAAGGTGTTACTGGCGGTGTTATTCGTATTATCCTCGTCATTAGGGATAGAGAAGTTGATAGTATTATTGGACTGAACAGTATATGATATTGGATCCAGTCGCACATCTTCTTTTTCAAAAGGGCCGAGGTTTCCGGTCCAGTTATATGTTTGAGTAGCACCTCCGTTGACCGAATATTCGATGGCCAAACTGGTAAGTGGATTATTCCCTCTGTTTTGGATGGTTACTTCGGGAGCATAGTCGATACCACACTGAGGTTCAATATCAAAGTCGGCTTCCAGGGCCGCATCATTGTTCAGGGGTAGGTTGGTAAATGATGGAAAAGCACCGTTACCACTAATTATTTCCTGAGTTGTTTCGGTCATGAAAACAACTAATTCCATATCCTCAAGGTTTACAGGAACGTTGTTGTACATGGCCGGAATGGTATA
>Ga0316201_10000958_pt1 | contig 18367 bp, 13 predicted proteins | sample CS6wburrow_MG_FD_204516 | JGI IMG/M metagenome (GOLD analysis project Ga0316201, IMG submission 204516) | Coastal sediment microbial communities from Delaware Bay, Delaware, United States - CS-6 worm burrow | ecosystem: Environmental > Aquatic > Marine > Coastal > Sediment | place: USA... | reverse complement strand
GGATCGTCGGGCTGGTATCGCATACTGCGAGGCCAACAAGGACTTTGGGACGCGGGATCTGTTCGACGCTATCCTGGTATCCGAGGAAGAGCATGTGGACTGGCTGGAGACACAGCTGGGGCTCATAGAAAAAGTCGGTGTCGAGAATTACCAGCAGGCGCAGATCTAGCAAGATACAGTGAAATCCGCCGTGTAGCGGCCGTCCGATCAGGAAATATGTAAAATATTCCGACATTCACGGCCAGCACTGGATGTCATATGCCCACATTCGGCGTACGACTGTCGAAAAACATTACACCCCACGAGTTCGAGTTTTTTGTAACTCTCTGTTTTTATTATGCTTTGCATTATTGGCACGCAACTTGCTTTATTCACAGCAGAGACGACTTGTTTATACCTGAGGGAAATGGAATGAAGACTTTAATTAGATTTACTGCAATAGCGGCGCTGTGCGCCTCAGGCTCTGCATTCGCAGACCCGATTGTGCTGGGCAGTTCAAATCAATGCAGCGCGGGCAATTCCACCAATAGCATCGCGATCAGTGACGTGAGCGGAGCAACGGACTGCTGGGGAACATTTGACGGTAACGATGAGGGCCCTGGCGGCGCCTACCAGGTTGGATCCGACGTATACAATTATGTTGCGAAACAAAACACGCCGGGCGTATTGGAAGGTGCAGCTATCGGTCTCAACGTAACGCCTTCAGGCGGCGCATTGAGTGGCAACTGGGCATTTGACGGCTTTGGCGGCGACGCGTTCCTGATCGTGCTGAAAGCGGCAAGTAAACCAGGGTTTGCCATTTGGCTGTTAGACGGTAGTACGGCATCGGGTAGCTTTAGAGTAGCCTGGGAGAAAAACCTGTCGCACTTGTCAGTGTACCGTGGACCTGGCGGTGATGGCGACGGCGACGGCGACGGCGATGGCGATGGCGACGGCGATGGCGATACCTCAGTACCGGAGCCCGGCACGCTTGCGCTGTTCGGACTCGGACTGCTAGGCCTTGGCGCATCCCGCCGTCGGAAAGTTGCCTGAATCAGGATTTGATTTAAGCCAAGAATAATAAAAAATGAGAAAAGGCCCGCTTCATGCGGGCCTTTTTTTGTCCATCCGTAACGGGCTACTGGTCCTCATCGGCCGCCGTTAAATACCAATCGCTTCCGTTGGTCGCCTGTTCGGCAACAGCCGACTTGATGCAATAGACATCACGCTGACTGCGTGCCTTGAAATGCAGCGACTTGAACGCAGATTCTGCGCGCTGAGGTCCGAGGAATTCAGCGGATATGGCTTTGCAGCCGCGTCGCCTGGCAGCTCTAACAAATGTCGAAAGCAGGCAGTAGAAAGCCCTATCAAGGTCCGCGGCCAGTATGTCCTGAACTGAAACGAAGCCGCTATTGTCGATGTGACAGACGACGTAGCCATCCAGTTCCTGACCGTCGCGACTCGCAAGCACAAAAACTTCGTATCCATCTCCCGGCTTGTCGATGAACCGCCAGCGCAAGAACTCGGCCGTCCTCGTACCCATCGCGAGGTTGTCTTTGTCGATGCGCGCCCACAGGCGATCGAAGCGCTCATCGATTTTGGCCGTCCACGTACCGGTGCCGTTTCGCGCGAAGACAAGATGCTTCAAGTAATCGTCAAGTCTTAATCCCCAATCCGCGGTCGCAGCAGCCGCAGCAACGATCCATGTCGGTAGATTGGACTCGAGATAGTGACGCGATCGCAGAACTTTGCTGTAGCGGGTGAATTCGCCGAACTTCTTATAGCCGGAACGTAGATACACCGGGGCGGCGCGGCGATTCGGGAATCCATAAAGCAGAAAAAAATCATCGGAAGACCGCCGGACAGTCTCTCGTAACAAGGTCAGTGCAGGTCCCAGTGAACGGTGGCGTTGATCCACAACGAAATCGCCAAAGACCCCGGCTCGATTTTGCTCGCCACGAATAACCCACAAACGCGGGCTAATCCCCTGGGTCCCGACAACCTCACCGCGTGACCCGGTACACAATAAAAAAATAGTCCCCATACCAGCAGGATTGTCGCGATACACCCATTCGAATATGGCAGCTGCGTACTCTCCATGCCCCAATCCCTTCTTCCACTCGGCAAGCACAGTGTCGCGTTCGCGATCCAACTCTGCCGGACGTACCTGGTAGGCTCCTGGGACAGCGTTCATTATCAACCTTGCGGCACCTTGCCGCGACCTTTACGAGCCGCAGAGATATCGACTGCCGGACCCTCTACCGGCTCCACCAGAATTGGCCGCCAGTGCAGGTAAGCCGTTGAGGCCCGCTTGGCCTCGATATCTTTGTAAATGTAATTCGCCTGGACCTCGGTTACATCAATCGCTGCCGCGAGTGCGGATGCCGGGAACTCATGGTTGTAGGCCCACAATGCCAGGTCCATTTGTTGGTAGGGCAGAGAGAAGTAAAATTCATCCTGGCCTTGCGGCAAACTGTAGGTGTCGGTGGAAGGCTGGGTACTGCAGATGTCTTCGGGCAGCTCCAGGAATCTCGCCAGGGCGTAAACCTGGGACTTGTACAGATGCGCGATAGGCTTGATATCTGCCGCACCATCGCCGTTTTTGACGAAAAAACCCTGGTCATATTCCAATCGGTTGGGTGTGCCAATGACGGCATAGTTCAAACGATCCGCATGAAAGTACTCTTTCGTCTTACGGATGCGCTGTTTGAAGTTGGTTGCCGCAACTATCTGGAGAAAAGTCTGCAACTCCATCCGCCGGCTGTGCATTTCGCCATCCGGTGACTGCACGACCAGCCGCTGATAGTTGGCTCTGCCCTCCATGCCCCCGGCGATGACAATTTTCGACCTCCAGCCGGGCCTGTAGTCTGGAAATAGTGCCCGTATGGCCTCGTCGCGCCATTGATAGCAGCCAATGGCCTCAAGTACAGACGTGATGTCTTCAACCAGATATTCGATGCCCAGGTGCTCAGCGAGGCGCTTGCCCTTGGCCAGGCTGCCGGGCGACGAGTCTTGTTCCGGCAGCAGCAAACCGAGCACTTTTCCCGGCCCCAGAGCCTCTACGCAGGCCGCGGCCGATACCGAGCTATCGATGCCGCCCGAGATAGCCACAACCACACCTCGCCGGTGCAACTGCCGGCTGAGAGCCATACGCACGCACTGCCCGATTTTCCCGACCTCGGCTTTTTCGTCGACTTTGAGAACTTCGTCTGAAAGTAGAGTGGTGTTAGTTCGTGTCATTGCAATGCTCAGCTGCCAGGTTCGATGGGCAAAGACTTCTTGCTGATTTTTCCAGATGGCGTCTTGGGCAGTTCGGCCAGAAAGACAACGGAGCTTGGCACCATAAAGCTCTCGAGGCGAGACGCACAAAAACTTATGACGTCCTGAGGACTTAGCGTGGCATTTTTTTCGAGCGCTAAAAATGCTGCAATTGATTGCCCCAACAAGTCATCGGCGACACCGACAACAGCGACTTCCCTGACCCCTTCGATCCGCGAGAGGACGTTTTCGACCTCCGTTGGACTCACTTTTTCTCCCCGCGTCTTGATGATGTCGTCGCTGCGGCTGCAAAAATAGAGGAAGCCTTCCTCGTCGATCCGAAACCAGTCCTGCGTGCAAAGCACACGGTCACCGGGAAACTTCCCCGGCTTTAGCATCCGCTTGCTTTTCTCTGGGTTTTTCCAGTACCCGAGCATCACGTGGGGACCACGGACGTGAAGAATGCCCTCGTCACCGACTGCCACAGGATCGCCTTGCGGCGATCGCAGAAAGACCTCAGTCCCCGGAATAGCCTTGCCGACCGATGCCGATTTGGTACCAAGCAACTCCGGCTCGAGGTAACTCACGCGCTTGCACTCGGTAAGACCATACATTTTGAATATCAGGGCATTTGGGAAAATCTTCTGTATCGTCGGAATGAAATGGCCGGGCAGTGCCGCGGCCGTATTGGTCACCCTGCGGACCGACGGCAGATTCAATCCCGTTTTGGCATGCATCGATAGCAGCATCGTGAAGATTGTCGGTACAGCAGGAAACACGGTGACATCGTTCTCGATCACCGTGTTAATCACCTTGGCCGGATAGGTGAAACCAAGCTCAAGCACCAAAGTTGCGCCCATGTGAATCGCCATCAGCAGTTGATAAAGACCATAGTCAAATGCGAGCGGCAAAACATTGAGTATGCGATCGTCTGCTGACAGCCGCAGATACTCGGCGATACTCTCAACGGCAAACAACATCGACTGGTGCGTTTGCATAACGCCCTTTGGAAATCCTGTGCTGCCTGATGTGTAAATCAGCGCTGCAAGATCAACGGGAATCACGTCCGCATTGGCGTCTCGCGCGGACGTCTTCGTTAAGACTACATCGAAATCCTCGATTTCCGCAGGACATGCGGCGGTCGACGTCCTGGCGATTAACTTCGCAGCGCCTGCGCAAATGACGTTCGAGACATTTGTATTACTGGCAATGGCTGGAAGAAAGAACTTCGCTAAAGCGGCCTCGCTCACGAGCAACGTCGCATCCGAGTCTTCGATAATGTGTTTTAGCTTGTCAGTCTTTGTTTGCGGGTTAATGACAACAAGGACGCCTCCAGCAATTTGGCTTCCATATATCGATACGCAGCATTCCCAGGTGTTTCTGTTGTAGATCGCGACACGATCCCCTCGATTGATGCCGCGTTGATTTAAGGCCGCGGCAAACCGCAAAGCCGCTTGCTGCAACTCGGAATAAGTGTGAGAAACACCGCCAGAAATTACCGCGGGTTTGTCCGGGTAAAGCGCCGCGTTGTGATACAGGTCGTCCTGGAGTACGCGGCGTGATCTTAGACCTCCAGACCTTTTCAATAAAGTCACGGATGGCTCGACCGGCGGATTAACTTCCTGCGCCACCGGTTTTCCGTTCGACGAAAGCCACAACGCTGTTTACCGAATCAAGATTTTCAGGAATCATCTCTTCGTCATTGACTTTGATATCAAATGCCTTTTCCAAAAAATCGATCACCTGCAACACACCGAGAGAGTCGATGATGCCCAGCTCCAAAAACGAATCGGTACTATTCAATTCGGCAGGGTCGTCGGTAAACAGGTAGTTCTCTAAAATGTAGCTGCGGACCTGACGTTCGACGCCCATTGTCGCTGTCTCCATCTGGATAATTCTCCCTTGTCGGCGATTCTCGCCTTCTGCATCCGCCCATTAATGCACGCCGGAGAAATTCTTATGAAAATTCTCAATAAAGTGATGGTGCCAAATCTGGGTAGACAATATTGCGACGAAACTCACATTATCCCGGTGGCCAATCGCCTGGCCATTCTTGATTTTCTTCAATAACAGCCGGACTTTTTTACTGTCAAAATAACCATAGCTTTTCAAAGTATCGGCGGCAAGCAGGCTTTCCACGTAAGGATGCCGCCGATCGCTGAAAAATGCCGGAATATCCGGCGCCCTATAAGGCTGTTTATGCCTTTTAAGGATGCTCTGGGGCACGTATTCCCTCATTGCGACCTTGAGCAAGTGCTTCTCATTCAACACCTTCATCTTGACGTTGGGATGCAGGGAGTTGGCAAACTCGATGACGCGATGATCCAGGAACGGGAAACGACCTTCAACCGAATTGGACATCAGCATGCGATCACCTTGTGAGCACAACAAGTATCCTGCCATCAGCGTTTTTGCCTCCAGGTACTGCGCCTGGTTGAACGGATGCCAGCGCCCGAATGCATCGGGCAGGCTTTTCTCGAGCTTTTCGATCGCCTTGTCGCTCAAGCTATCCCTTACCTCTGGCGAGATAAAATTCTTGCTTTGGGCAGTGCTCGCCCAGCGTGGCATGTGCGAGAAGGAGGGCAGATCGGGAGTAGCCAAGGCCACGCCGAAAAATCGCTTGAGATAAGCATCGGCACGGCCAAGCGAATCGTCCAGATACGGATACAGGCGCTTGAGCAGCATTGGCCGAAGCAGCGAGTCCGGGTACTTTGCCCAAAAACGACGTACCTTGTTTTCTTTGAATATATCGTATCCGCCAAAGACTTCGTCGGCTCCCTCCCCCGTTAGTACGACCTTGTAACCTTGCTGATGCACGTGCTGAGACAACATGTTCATAGGCACCGGAGCCGTCCGCAGAACCGGCGCCTCGGTATGCCAGATCGCTTGCTCCAACCGATCAGCAATATCCTCATGGCGACACTTGACCTGGCTGTGATCGGCCTGCAGATATTCGACCAGTTCTTTCTGAAACCGACTTTCATCCAGTGCGTCATCATCGAAGCTCAGCGAAAAAGTGCGCAGCGGCACATTTCCGTGCCGTTTAATGAGCGAAACAAGGATCGAGGAATCCAGTCCCCCGGATAAATATGCGCCGACCGGGACATCCGATCGAAGCCGAATACGCGTTGCGTCGATGAGCAGGTCGCGAAGCTCGCCGGCGAGATCCTGTGTATTGCCGCCGCGGTATTCTCCGTGCTCCGGAAAGGACCATGACCAATAAGACCTCTTTTTGATCTGCCCATCCGTTACGACCATGATTTCACCGGGTGAAATCTCACGAATCCCTTCAAAGACGGTCGCTGGGCTCAGCGGCGCCCAAAAAGTCATGAGCTGGTCAAGAGCTTCGAGATTTAACCGGGGCGCAGTACGCGAGGCCGCCAATATCGATTTGATCTCGGAAGCAAACAGCAGGCGGGCTGATTGCTGCTGGTAGTAAAGTGGCAAAATTCCCGCCCGATCGCGGGTCAAGATCAACTTCCTGCGTTTGTTGTCCCAAAGCGCTATCGCGAATTGGCCATTGAGGTGATCGACAAAGTCTTCGCCATGTTCTTCGTAGAGATGAACAATGACCTCCGTATCCGACCGTGTGTAGAACTTGTGCCCGCGGTTAACCAGCGACGCTCTCAGTTCGATAAAGTTGAAAATCTCACCATTGAAAACCACCCAAACGCTCTTGTCTTCGTTGTGGATGGGCTGATCGCCGGACTCCAGATCGATGATACTCAGGCGCCTGTGCGCCAGGCCGACGCGTTCGTCCAGATAAGTTCCTTCACCATCCGGCCCCCGGTGAATCAACTGATTCGCCATCGCGGCCAGGGTCGCCCTCGATGGCGAGTCTGATCCTGCTAGACAGGCAACTCCGGCAATTCCACACATGACGCTCCAGCCTCCCTACTGTCTGCCTGGCGATTTTATCCCCTGGCGACGTGCCAATGTAAACGGCGTACCCGGGGTGGTCATCGTAAACCCCAGGACCGACGCCAATCAACGATAACGCTATTCCCAAGTTATTCCTGATCGTGCGAACTCGCCGTGTAAAAGTTCGCACCGACTTCTGCACTTGTCGGGCGTTGGGCTCATGTTACATGTTGGAGATCAGAAATGGCGTCCAAACAATGCGACTGAGGGAACAACTGGCAGGTCTCGGCCAACACACCGACCCAGACACGTTTTCCAGGCCACATAGTCGGTGACAATTTTTCTCAAATACGCCAATATTGGATTGAGTTCACGAATTTCCTTCCAGAATTTGGATATCATTCGCGATAAGATTAGATACAATTTTCGCCCGGCCACTTTTTCTAAACGCCCTGAACTCTTCGGGCCTATTCAGGACATACCAATTGGATATACCTGCAATCATCCTCGGACGAGGCGTCACTGCACTCGGCGCAATGCGATGTCTCGCCCGGCAGGGCAAAACCGTGATGACAGCGGCAGTCGCTTCTGACCTTGCAACGAAATCGAGGTATTTCCACCCCGCATTCTCAAGAGATGATCGAAAGCTCGAGGCCGGGTGGAACAAAGACAGCTACGGTATTCTGGCGGATATGCCAGTGGACCGGGGCGTTCTCGTCCCCTGTTCAGATTCTGCTGCAACATGGGTTGCAGAAATGCCCGACGAATTGCGCGAGCGTTTTCCGTCCAGCAACGCTTCGAGGCAGTGGCTGGATGTAATTCAAGATAAGCGAAATTTTGCCGACCTGTGTGTACAACTTGATGTTCCGCACCCAGGTTTCTTTTTGATCGAGAGTGATGAAGATCTCGCCGCGGCGCCAATTGAAGGTCTTTCAAACTGGTTTTTTAAGCCATCCAACAGCCGTGCATTCCTGGCGAAATACGAGAAGAAAGCCATCCGGTTCACAGGTCGCGCAGAAGCAGAGGCACTGTGGAAAACGTTTTCAGCGGACGAAATCACCGTATTCATGCAAGAGTACGTTCCCGGCGGGGCTGATCAACATTACTTCATTGACGGGTTTCGCGACAGACATGGAGTTGTTCGAGCCCGCCTCGCAAGACGTCGAACACGAATTTACCCACCCGATTTTGGCAACAGCTCGTACTGCTATCAGATTCCGATAGAGGACATTGATCCTGCCTGGCAATCGTTGGAACGAATTCTGGATAAAACCGAGTATCGCGGAATTTTCAGTGCCGAGTTCAAATACGACGCGCAACGTGATGAATATAGAATCCTGGAAGTAAACGCCCGGGTCTGGGCTTACGTTGAATTCGCGGCCTGGTGTGGAATTGATGTCTGCAATCTCGCCTATCTGGACGCACTGGAACAGGACGTGCCTTTCTTGGTCGATAAACGACCTGGAGCTGGATGTGTGAACATGTATCGCGACTACCATGCGATTAGGGGCTGCCCAAAATCTGATCGACCGAGCGTCTATGCTATCGCGCACCAGTGGATGATCGCGCGCAAAACTCTATTTTGTTGGGACGATCCCATGCCCGCCTTGGTATGGGCGTTCCGGCTAATGGTCGCTCGATTAAAGAGACTGTTCTAGCTGCATTGTTCAGTGAAAACGATATGCCGCAAAAGTTTTGAATTAGTTTAGGCTATGAATGGAGCAGAACATCTCTGTCAAATACTGAATGCCCATGGCGTTCGCCACGTATTCGGGCTGCCGGGAAGCCAGAACTCGCACTTGTTCAGCGAACTGCGGCGCGCACCGACGGAGACGTTTGTTACGACTCATGAAATGTCTGCCGGATTTGCTGCGTTGGGCTACGCAGCGACAAGTAACAAGCCGGCCGTCATGGCAATCATCAGCGGTCCCGGCCTTACTTACGCACAAACACCGCTACAAGAGGCCCGTCTGGATTCAATCCCTATCGTCTGCCTGGTATTTGTTCGTCAGCATGACCCGGAGAAAGCCTTCCACACTCAGCAGATCGATCACCTGGGTATAGCGAAGTCCGTTTGCAAGGATGTACTTGAAGTATTTTCACTGGAGGAACTCGCCTCAACATTTGATCAGGCGGTGACACGCGCAAACGAAGGCGAGCCCGGACCGGTCGTAGTCTTCGTTGAATCAGACTTGCTAGGCAAGAAAATCACGCAACCAGCATCGCTGATACCTCAGCAGTCGATACCAGTGCTCGACGAGAATATTGTCGATGAAATCAGGTCGCGTGTTCAAGACAAGAGCGTGCTGCTGATTGCCGGACGTGGGTGCCTGGCTTGTGCGAGCGATTTTCGTGAACTCGCAGAACGACTTGGCGCTCCTGTCCTGACATCGACCTCCGCCCGCGGCGTACTTTCGGAAAACCACGACCATGCTGTCAGATCTGATCTGGTCCCCGCTGATCTCATAAACCAGTTTATCGCTCAGTTCGACTGCATTTTGACAATGGGGATTAAGTTCAGTGAGAACAGCACTCAAGGATTTCGGTTAAAGCTTCCAAAGGACAAACTCGTGCACATCGATCAAGGACCGCACGTTTCCGGACGGAACTTCGAATCGCAATTATCTTTAGTCGCACACGTCCCGACGTTAATTAAGGCGCTCCTGAACACGAACCTCGAAGCCAGGAAATATGATATCGGTCAGCTAGCGGACTGGCGTTCGCAATTTGAAGCTTCACTGCCCACTAAGCACGAACCGAATATTCAAGGACAATCGCCGCCGACGGCAAAACGTTTTTTTGAGGTCCTTGCGACAGCTCTGCCCGACGAGACTATACTGGTAACCGACTCCGGCAATCACCAGATGCTGGCGCGAAAACACTACGTTTGCCGCGCCCCGAACGGCCTGTTATTACCCACCAACTTCCAGTCGATGGGATTTGCTGTATCAACAGCCATGGGTGCGAAGCTCGCCCAACCTGACCGTCCCGTAGTAGCGTTAATAGGAGATGGTGGGTTTCAGATGAGCGGCTTGGAGCTTGCGGCGGCAGTTCGGTCAAAGCTCAACATAGTTGTAATTGTATTTAACGACGGTCATTTCGGATTAATTCGGAACAAGCAACTCGCGTACGACGGTTTCGAATCAGACGTATCGCTGCCTTTCCTTGATATCGCCGGATTCGCCGATTCCATTTCTGCGAACTACGTCCACGGCTCAACTGATATTGTACGCGCGGTTGATGATGCAGTGCATCGGGAAGGACCTACCATCATTGAGATTGCGTTAGATGATTCGGTTGGATTTCGACGGCAACAGGTCAAGTCACGTGCTAAAGGTACTCTGAAAAGAGCGCTTGGCGAAAGAATCATCAACTTACTCAAATAAACTTATTAGAGAATTACCGCAAGGCGAGCCCTGGTAGCGTGTCAATGCTGGGTCACACGCTATTCGCAGCCCAGTATTGAAACGCCATCCGGAAACCTGATTTCCTGGCTTGCCAGGTCGAGCGAATAGACCCTCGCTCCATCCGACTCTGTGTCGAGTGCGAATTGCATCCGCGAATACAGATCCGATACGACGTGATTGCGTGCCGTGGGAATGTACTCTCCGAGTAGACGACTGAATCCACGCTGCCGTGCTTCGTCGGCGAGAAAAGCGAGCATCGCTTGCTCTACCCCGCGATTGGCGGCTCTACAGCTTATTACAAGGGAGTCGATTACAAGATCGCGACCCTCGCCTATGACTATAGCCATTGCAATCAGTCCCATGTCAGCGTACCGGTCGGCGAGTCGCAGCCAATACACTCCGGCGTCGTCGCGCGCAGCAATTTGTTCAATTTCATCCTGGCTGCGGCGACGGGTTGTCAGGTTGAACTGGTTGGTTTTGGCAACCAGTTGAGCGATTCGCTGGCTGCTCGTGTCATCAAGCGTTCCAAATTCCAGGCGCATGTCCAGTGATGCCAGGAAATCTTCCAGCGAGCCGGCTTGCTCCGCAGACACCCGGCGCTGGCGCTCGGCCTGGTAAGACGCGGCCCTGCCCCGGTCCTCCTGTGTCAGCGCCGGAACGTCGAAATCGGCGACGGCGTAAAGAGCTTCGACGTAAAAGACGGGGTCTGTTGGAACCTCGACAACGGTCACCTCTGGCAATTTGCTCCGGACCTCGGCCCGTTCAACCGGGTTATCGTCAAAGAACACCAGGCTGTCGAGTCCGATATTAAGTTCTGCGGCGAGCTCCTTAAGGTTATCGCTTTTGGATTGCCAGTTGATTCGCTGCGCGGCGATGTCATCGCTTCTTAACAAGATATCCGGGTGTTGCTTGAAGACTTCTTCTACGACGTCCGGATCATTCTTGCTACACAGCGCGAGCAGTATTCCCCGATCCTTGAGCCCAAGAACGGCTCGTTGAAACTGCTTGTAGGCGCTGCCCGGATAATCGTCTCCAATTACAATACCGCCAGGACCGTCATCGCCGACAACGCCACCCCACAGAGTATTATCAAGGTCCAGAACCAGGCACTTCGCCGCAGGAAATATGACGCCTTGCAACGTACGCATAAGATGTGCGGCAAACTCCGGCTGGTTGGCGGGCGCTACTGCAGTTTTGGCAAGCGACCATAGTCGCGGATCTGTCCATGACCGCGCACCACACGACGCGACCAGCCCCGCATAGTCCCAGATAAACGCGTCGCCCAGCTCGCGGAGCCTTTCCAATAAGCCGCGGTTGAGTTCGAGGATTTTGCTGGTCAGCGAGTCCGGGCTGTTCGCTTCGAATACGGATAACGGGCGAAATTCGGGCGGTGAAAAATTGGCCACAAGAGCCGGCCCCTGCGCCTTCTCGCGGAACAGCCTGACCGTCGTTTCAATGCGCTGCAACCCGTCAGCCGCCAGTGCTTCAAACGATAGCCGGCCGGGTTGATAAAATCGAAATGCGAGGTCAGGGTCAATATCTTCAAGGCGCATGGCAATTACCAACGCAACAGGCATGTCGTCTGCAGGAACCCAGTCGTTTTGCAGCAACGCCTGCTCGAACTGCCCGAACCCGCCGTGGTGAATGCTCAGGCCGAAACCGAATCTCGCGGCTTCCACTTTAAGGAACGCGTCGAACAGGCTGGTTGTAAATGAGGCGAGCAGGACGATGCGGATCGGGCGCAGCCCGTGAGACTTAGCGGATAGTTCTCTGGCAATACTCATATATTGCGCCGCTGAGAGAGTCCCGGGACCGGCGTTGCGTATACGCTCCTGAATACTCACGGAGTCGTCATCCACGATCTAGCTCCCGAGCCTTGCCCGAATATCGCCGACCGACAGCAGGTTCGGGATTTCCGCGGTCTCGAATTGCATACCAAACTCCGCCTCTATTGCGAGGATTAGCATCAGATGCGTCACCGAATCCCAGGCTTCCACCGTATCAGGTCCATCGTCGCTCGAAAATTCTTCGGCCGCGTCACCAAATATGGACAACAGCACGGTCAACAATCTGTCATTAGTATTAATCGTTTCGCTCCGAATCTCGCATTATAAAAATTGCTGGTTGGTCGCTTTGCCAGAGGCTGTTTCTTTACGTACCATCAACCGATTTGAGTCAAGGTTTAGCCAGATTATGACCGAAACAGGTAGCGATTCCGGGAAGCCAGGTCACGTTTTGCACGGCTTCGTCGCGCCGGAAAGGCGCTTATTCGCACATTATCATCAACCGGTCGGCGCTGCGCAGACGACCGCGTTCGTCATCTGCCCCCCGCTCGGTTACGAAGGTGTTCACTGTCACCATACGATCAGAATTCTAGCAGAAGAACTGGCGGCAAACGGGCTGCCCGTTCTTAGAATCCACTACGATGGCACCGGAGAATCCGCTGGGTCCGACGTGGACCCCGGACGTGTTGAGGCATGGCTTTCCAGTATCGAAACCGCGATGGGTGTCGCGCGGGACCTCGACCACGTTGAGCGTGTTGGTCTCATCGGGATTCGTATCGGCGCGACCCTGGCAGCCGCTGTGTCGAGCCGGTGTTCGGTTTCAGACCTGGTTCTGTGGGAGCCCTGCTTGTCGGGCGCGATGTATACCCGCGAGATGCAGATACTCGCGTCAGCCACCGCAAAAAAACTCGAAGCCTCTGCCGGTGCCGTGCCCGATGTGCCGGGAATACCCGATGGCCTCCAGGCAGGCGGATACCTGCTGACACCGGCGACCATGCAGGACTTGTCCAGCTTGAAACTCGATGAGCAAAAACCGTTGGGCCGACCGCGAACGCTATTGATTCAACGCGATGACAGGCCCCCGAACGCGCGCCTTGTCGAGCAGCTGCTTGATGCAGGGTTTGACGCTGCGGCTGAACAAATTCCCGGCCACAGTGAAATGATGACTGGCGCTCACCCGATGTCATCAATCGTCCCCGAGAAGATCGTTGCACGTATTGCTGCATGGGCGGTCGACGGCAGCGAGAATTACGGGCAGCCAGTGAATACGGTCCCGCCTCTCGTCGAGGAAACACAGTGCGATGGACTGCGCCGCAAGATCGTAAACTTCGGACCGGACAAAAGAATGTTCGGCATCATTACCGAACCGGTCGGAGGCGGCGTTGCCGGCCAGCCGGATGTAGTCCTGTTTTCCGGCGGAGTTGTCCCTCGCACGGCCGTGAACCGAACATACGTTTACCTCGCTGAGCGCCTCGCCCATGACGGGCACAGGGTATTACGGTTTGACGTTTCCGGCATTGGCGAGAGCAAACCGGCAACAGGAAATCAACAAAACGAAATTTTTCCGACAACGCTGCTGCCAGATGCCGGTGCAGCGCTTGAATTCATGGCGGGACAAGACAAGGATCGGCGTTTGTGGCTTATCGGTCTGTGCTCGGGCGGGGCGTCGGCATTTCAGACGGCCATAGCGGATGAAAGGGTCGCAGGAGTAGTGATGATCAATCCGGCGGCATTTTATTGGGAGCCAGGCGTCGACCCCGCATCAATGAATGTGAAACAGTTTGCCGAAACCAAACGCTACGGCGAATCGATGCTCGACACATCCAAATGGACAAAACTGATGTCAGGCCAGGTGAAGATCATGCCTATAGTTACTCTGCTAATGTCGCGTGTCAGCAACTGGCTGGCAACACGATGGGCGCGGACCAGCCTATTTGGCCTGAAGCGTGCCGAGGGACTGGCACCGGATTTGACCAGGCTCCGCCGCCGCGGAGTCAGCGTCAACCTGGCGTTTTCGCCTGAGGACTACAGCTACGAATTGCTGAAAGGGTTGGTGGGAAAGCAGCTAGAGTCACTTGAAAATGAGGGCATTGTCATCAGGCGCTTTCAAGGCGCCGATCATACGTTCAACCCGCTTGGCCCGCGGCTTCAACTGATTGATTGGGTCAGCGGCTTGGTGTCAGGATCAACTGCAGCACCAGTCGCCAGCGGCAATTCGGGAAACACGTAGCAGGAGCAACATCGTGGCATATGACTATAGTACCCGGTTGCCGGGGGTGGCAATCTTTTGATCCGGGCAGTCAAACTGGGGGTCCCATGAGCGACATCATGCTGAAAATCAATGGGCAAACCGTGACGGTCGTCGTCCCATCCGACATGCCGCTCTTATGGGCGCTGCGGGACAAACTGGATCTGGTAGGGACAAAATACAGCTGCGGAATCGGGGTATGCGGCTCCTGCACGGTACTGGTGAATGGCATACCCATGCGCTCGTGCGTTGTGCCGGCGACCAGCATTGCGGGCATGGAGATCACGACGATCGAGGGGCTCGATCCGATCGGCGAGCACCCCGTCCAGAAAGCATGGCACGACGAGGACGTTCCGCAATGCGGCTATTGCCAGGCCGGCCAAATCCTGACTGCGACTGCCCTGCTCCGGCAAAAACCGAATCCGACCGACGAGGACATTGACAGCGCGATGGCAGGCGTCTTGTGTCGCTGCGGCACCTATCACCGCATCCGCAAGGCGATCAAGCTTGCTGCGAAATACAACGCCGCGACGGGAGGTCAGTCATGAGACCTTTCCGACAGCCACCAACCATGGATCGACGTTCTTTCCTGAAGGTCTCCATGCTGGCTTCAGGTGCCCTGGTAATCGGTTGCAGCCGATTTGACCAGACTGAGGCCAACAAGCTCGAGAACGGCACCTGGATGCCAAATTTGTATGTCCGTATCGACACTGATGGCCAGATTACAATCGTCAGTAAGAACCCGGAAGGCGGGCAAGGCGTCAAGACCGCGTTTCCCATGGTCGTTGCGGAATGTCTCAATGTCGACTGGAAAAGCGTAACTGTCGAACAGGCTCCACTCGATGATCGCTACGGACGCCAGGTTGCGGGAGGAAGTCGCGGTACGCCCGATGGATGGGATGATCTGCGTGTTGCCGGGACGGCCGCACGCCATCTGCTGGTTGCTGCGGCTGCCCAGGAATGGGGTGTATCGACCGACAGTTGTACTGCCGAAAACGGTATTGTCGCGCACAAGGCTTCAGGACGGTCCACGCGCTACGAAAACCTGCTCGAGACTGCCGCCACCCTGCCCGTTCCAGACGTTGGGGAGCTGAAGCTCAAGAGCCGTCCGGCCGATTTCTCGTTGCTTGGGACATTTGTTCCAGGAGTCGACAACGCGAAGATTCTCACTGGGCAGCCGCTGTTTGGATGCGATGTACGCCTCGACGGCATGCTCTACGCCGTCTACGCGAAGTGCCCGATTTTTGAGGGCAAATTACGTTCTGCCAATGTAGATGAGATTCGCAATCTGCCGGGTGTGACCCACGCGTTCGTCGTGGAAGGTACAGACGATCCGCGAGGCCTCCGGTCCGGTGTTGCCATCGTCGCCAAGACCTGGTGGGAGGCCAACTCGGCACGCCGGCACCTCCGCGTTGACTGGGATACAAACCAGGCGGACTCGTCGGCCGACTACGACAGTCAGGCTGCGGCACTGCGCGGTAAACCCGGCAAAACCCTGGGATACACAGGGGATGTCGATCAGGCCCTCAGCAAGGCCAGCCAGGTCATAGAATCAAGTTACTACTATCCCTTCGTGGGCCACGCCAACATGGAGCCACAGAACTGCACGGCGCTCTACAAAGAATCGGGCCACCTCGAACTCTGGGCACCAACACAAAATCCGAAGTATGGGCGCGAGCTGATATCGCGTGCACTCAGGATTCGGGAGGACCGAATCCACGTCAACATGACGCGCATTGGTGGTGGCTTCGGTCGTCGTTTGCGAAACGAGTTTATGGCAGAGGTCGCGTGGATCGCCCGCGAAATTCGCCAGCCCGTGCAGCTGCAATGGACTCGCGAAGACGACATGCGCCACGACTATTATCGCCCGGGTGCCTGGCATGATTTCAAGGCAGGACTCGATGGCGACGGCCAGATGATCGCATTCGACCACCACTTCGTTACCTTTGGCACCGATGGCAAAACCGCGAATGGCGCCGACCTCTCACCCGGCCATTACCCGGCCGGATTAGTGCCCAATTTCCGCCTGCGCCAGTCTCTTATCGACATCAATGTGCCAACCGGTCCCTGGCGTTCGCCAGGCCATTCGGCTTATTGCTGGCCGTACCAGAGTTTCTTCGACGAGGTGGCACTCGCTGCTGGTCGCGACCCACTCGAATTCCGCCTCGATCTGCTGTCCCGTTCCTACGGCAATACACAGATGGACCGGCGGCGCGCCAGTGACGTGCTCAAGCTGGCCGCGACGAAAGCTGGCTGGGGTGTACGCGAACTGGACGATGGCCGTGGACTGGGTATTGCTTTCCACCATGATCACGGTGGTTACGTGGCGTACGTAGCCGAAGTCGTGGCAAATCGCTCTTCTGTGAGAGTCGAAAAGGTATTCGCTGCGATCGACGTCGGCCCTGTTCTCAATATGAGCGGTGCGAAGAACCAGGTTGAAGGCGGCTTCGTGGATGGGCTGAGCACGGCCAACCTGGAAGTGACATTTGCCAATGGCTCGGCACAACAAAGCAACTTCAATAATTATGAATTATTGCGTATCGGCCAGGCGCCCGACATCGAGTGCCATTTCATCCAGAGCGATAACTCACCAACCGGACTCGGTGAACCGCCAATCGCGCCGGCCGCCCCCGCGGTCTGCAACGCCATTTTCGCCGCTACGGGCACGAGAGTTCGCAAACTGCCACTCAGTCGGTCGGGAATATCCTTGTAGTCGTTCGCCGCCGTGTGGGACCTGCCATAACGGTAACACTTCATGCCTCGCCCCACCTGCGTCAGGACCATTGTCGCATCCATGATGCATCCGACGTGGACCGGTTGAACACTACGACGAAATCACAGAATAAACCGCCAGGATTCGATATCTTAACGGGTGCCCATGGAAACAGAGTAGCTACAAGGCAATGAAGTACCGTCCAGACATCGATGGTTTGCGAGCAGTCGCCGTTCTATCTGTAATTTTTTATCACCTGAATCCCACCCTGGTTCCGGCAGGCTTTGTTGGCGTCGATATATTTTTCGTCATATCCGGCTATTTGATTTCTCTTCAGATATTCAAAGATATTGACTTGCAACGCTTTTCGCTATTGGAGTTCTATCGACGCAGGGTAAAACGTATTGCCCCTGCCATGTTGGTCGTGCTTGGCGTAACGCTCATTTTTGCGCAGTTCATGCTTCGCCCGGAAGATGCCGAGGCGGTGGGGAGATCCAGTTTCTGGTCTTTATTGTCCGTTGCCAACGCGCATTTCTGGCTGGCCGATGACGGGTCATACTTCGCCGGGCCCAGCGACCAACTGCCCCTCCTTCACTTCTGGTCATTGGCTGTAGAAGAACAGTTCTACATGCTCTGGCCCCTGGTACTTTTACTTTTCCGCAACCATATTCACTCTGCGTTCTTTGCTCTAATGGCCATTGGAATTGCAGCTTTGTCTTTCATGTTTGGGCAGTATTACTTCTCAACCGATCCGTCATTTGTCTATTACATGTTACCGGCAAGGGCTGGTGAATTATTGATCGGTGCATTGGCGGCCTGGTGGGCTCATTCCAAAGGTCATATGTCAGTATCGGGACGAACCAACCAGGCCCTCGCTACTGGAGGACTGGCGCTAATCCTGGGTTCACTCATTTTTGTTTCTCATGACGATCCGTTCCCTGGGTTCGCGGCAATTGCGCCGACGTTTGGGACGGCTGTGTTGATCCTTTCTGGGGGTGCAGGCCCAACGTGGGTCAGAAAGATTCTGACTTTGCCTACAGTCGTCTGGGTGGGAATAGTCTCTTATTCCGCCTACCTGTGGCATTGGCCAATATTGGCGTTTCTGAGATACGGTGGA
>Ga0316201_10000957_pt1 | contig 18369 bp, 14 predicted proteins | sample CS6wburrow_MG_FD_204516 | JGI IMG/M metagenome (GOLD analysis project Ga0316201, IMG submission 204516) | Coastal sediment microbial communities from Delaware Bay, Delaware, United States - CS-6 worm burrow | ecosystem: Environmental > Aquatic > Marine > Coastal > Sediment | place: USA... | reverse complement strand
ACTATTTGAAAAATGAAGTTGGAATACATGGCCACCTGTTTCAATATCAAAACCTACAGAAAGAGAATTTCTATATTCTGGCAACAATTGATCGGGAAGTACATAAATATATTCTGCATTGATTGCTAATCTTTTAGAAATCTTTTGCCTTACAGCAACCCCAAGTGAATAAACATCGTTCTTCTCATCTACTGTAGAAATAAGATTCCGGTGTACGACCATTGGGGATAGTTGAAGCGTAAAACTTTCACTAAATTTCCTCCCAATAATCCCCTGGAAAGTATAATACATCCTGGATGAAAAATAATTTTGCCTGGTTTCGTCCTGAAAGCGAACTGATTTGATTGCTCCACTCGCCACAATCGCGAATGTAATTGGCATCTTTTTTAATCCTTTTGATTGACGCAATAATTTATATTTGATAAAGCCATCGTAAGTTTTTTCAAAGCTACTCCTACCGAAGCCTATCCCAAGGCGGTCAGTTATACCCATATCTCCTCCTATGCGAATACTGGCATTATCCAAACCGAATAATTCGTATAGTCCTCCATTGATAAAACCAAATCGATGGGAAATTTTTATATCCAGCACACCAGCACTGGTATTCTCCAGGGAATGAAGATTGATGACCCGGTTCGTTTTGAATGCTGCATCCACATATTCCACTTTCTCTTCTTCTTCGAGAAGGGATAACAAATCCTCTTCCTGTGCATTTGAAATACCCGGGATTAAAAGGAAGACAAGTATGATTCCAATTGGGATAAATCGCATCATGGTTGGTCGTTTTTATGAATTGTTGAATGAACTGATCTGATACTATTGTTCAAGCGACTGATATGTTAGATCAACCTTGATAACGACCTCTTTTGCAATATTATCACGAACCACTTTCGGAATGGATATATCAAAGTCAGCAACTGATACTGTGAATTCAGAGTCAGCAGAGATCTCATCACTTTCAACCGTGATTGTACCATCCGTGGTAATTGTTATCGTTTCACCATGGATAGTTAAATCACCTCCTACCTGAACTGGGTACTTACCATCAATTTCAAATTTAACCTCGTTCAGATTTTGGATTTTGCCCTTAAATATTGCTTTTGGAAATTTGCTGCTTTCCATATAGTTTTCATTAAAATGTTCCTGCATAAGCGCTTTTTCAAAATGAAATGACTTAATCAAAATTGCAAATTCCATTCGACCCGATTCAATATCCAGTACACTGGTAGCACTCTTATTGAAAGCTTCAATTTTTTCAAGAGGAGCTTGAGATGTGAATGATACCTCTCCGTTTTTTGTGAAATATTTCTGAGATCCAATCGACGAAACTCCCAAAAAAACGAGCAGTATCGTAGTCAAAACATTTAGTTTCAGCCTTTCCATAATTTCAACTTTTTATTTTTAATTATTCATGGTTTAATAATAATACATCTCTCGAGGACCACATCCATTAAATAACCGGTACAAATTCCTTTTACGGTAATTGCATCGTTAGATTTCAAATTATCTAGTCCCGGATGCTCTGTTAAATGATCAAGCTGACATCTAACTGTCGACATGAGATCACTTCCTTTCATGACGATGGTAATCGGGTCATTTTGTTCAATGTTTTGCACCGTTCCGGTAATCGAAATTACCTTCCCCAAAAACTCTTTATCCGCAATGGTTTCATCTTTTTGATATGCAGAAGTAATCTCTGCGCTAGAGGTTTCCTTGGTGACTTTCATTTTCTGCATTGACTGATGAGGTTTATTGTAGAGATATATTCCAATGGCACCGCCAATAATTGCGATTCCAACAAAAACCAACAGAATCTTTTTCATAATGGGTTATTTTAAAAATATATTTGATTGTAAATCTAAGCCTGAATCCGTCTGTTTTTTTTCAAAAATCGATGAATCAGTAAATTAGGCAACTGAAAGGGGAAGAATAGGTGATCATCAGTATTTATTAAAAATAATGAACTTGACCAGAATAAAAGGTAAAATTTCCTGCTTGAAAGGGTGAAATTTCAGTTTCAGCATTAGATCCTCCTGCCTGAGAGGTTGGAAAAAGATGCTGTTGTGAAGTAGTGATAAATTTGTAGCAATTACAATTTGCAAAATGAATCGACAACTTATTACCAGCCTCACTTTTTGTTTGCTATTTGCAATAAGTTCTCAAAATACCTGGGCACAGAAAACGCTCGAAGCCTATGTATTTCTTGCTGAAGAGTGTCCAATCTCTATATACATGACAGTCGCATTGAAGGAATCTGCAGAAACTTATAAAGATCAGGTTGATTTTATTGCGGTGTTTCCAAATAGTCGAAGCAATTATAAAACGATGGGATTATTTATCGAGAAATATGGTCTACAGCGATACCAACGTATTCTAGATGAAAATCAAGCGATCAGCAAGAAATATGGAGCAAAAGTTACCCCTGAAGTTGTAATCATTGATTCAAGTGACCAGATATTGTACAGAGGCCAAATATCAAATGCGTATCAAAAAGTAGGTAGGAGGAAACACGGGCAAATAACAAACTTGTTGAGCTCAGCCATAGAAAAGCACCTCGATGGGGAGGATATTGTGAAGCCATGGCCAAACGCAATTGGCTGTTTCATCACCTTTCATAACAATTCATTTTGAGATACATCTGCTCAATCGTTCTCAATGTTTTGTGGATTTGTTTTATTTCCTCACAACCTGTACAATATGAGACCCATATTCAACCCATTATACAGGACCATTGTCTGAGATGTCACCATCCCGGTGGAATCGCTCCAATGCCTTTTACAAATTACCAGGAAGTCTCTTCTTATGGACAAATGATTCAATTTGTAACAGAGACAAGATATATGCCCCCCTGGCAGGCCAATACTCCAGATCGAATGTATACTCACCAAAATAAATTAGACGCTGAAGAGATCCAAAATATCACCAACTGGGTAAGTAATGGGATGCCTCAGGCAACAGGTAGAACAACCCGGACTCTTGCTTTCACTGAAAAACATCTTCCTGAGTATGATCTTGAAATTGAAATGGCTGAACCGTTCGAGCAGTACGATATTTACTTTGACCAATTCCAGGTATTTGTCATCCCATTTGATATCGGGCATGATACGATGATTAACGCAGTAGAATTTATTCCAGGTGAAAATAGCATTGTTCGAGCATGCCATGTGAGTATTACGACAGACAGTAATATTTTGCAAAAAGATAGCTGGGATCCCAGATATGGTTATAACAGTTTTGGTGGAGTTGATTTCCAGGCAGAATGGAGTCATTGGTATAGTTGGACCGCTGGTGACGTTCCATATGAACTTGACTCTCTTTCTCTCTTATTACCTTCAAAGGGATACTTTCTTTTCCACTTGCATTACGGACCAACCTCGGATAAAAAACTTGACAAATCAAAAATCCGCTTGAAATTTGGAGCTCGTGATCGTCCCCTGTTACAAACAATTCCTCTGATCAACCAGGAAAACTTAACGATTAAGCCATTCTCCATTCCAGCAAATTCAAAAACGAATCTTCATGCGATGACTGCATTGAATGAAGACATCTATGTGCATGGATTGTTCCCCCAAAGTAATTTGATCTGTCAATCATGGGAAGTTTATGCAAAGCTTGAAAGTTCCCTAACACCAGTTCATCTTTTACGGATCGATCAATGGGATTTCAAATGGAAAAGAAACTATCAATTTACAACTCCTATTTTTCTGCCAGCCGGAACTGAGATTCACGCCTTCGCAAAATTTGATAATACATCGGAGAATCTCAGTCTCCCTGATGACCAATCGATACAAATAAAATGGGGGGATCAAATGTTCGAAGAAACTTTTTTAGTTCATTTTATGATAACTAATACTAAGCATCCAAAAAAGAATGGAGTCAATTCAAACTCCACCTATTTACTGCCAGGAGAGACCGTTCTTAAGCCGCGCATCACATACTTTAAATTGTCCGGAACACCACTGAAAGGGTCATATTTCGAATTCGTTCATTGGGAAAAGGGCTTTTCAAAAATTGTTGCTCCAGGAGAAGGAAAAGATGCCAAAAAGAATATTTCAATTGACTTAAAAAACTTTCCAGCAGGAAATTACTCCTTATATTATAAAAATGCTACAGGTGCTATTTTAAGTACCAGAATCTTTACATTATTGGATCCGTTTTAATTGTATTGGCAAGCAGAGGCACAGGTATTAACTGAATACTTATACTCCGGCTAGCCAACTTTTAAACCTGCTCGAACGCTCTGTACTCACGATAATATCAAAAGGCGCTTCTGGATGAGTATTTACTTTGACCCGCGATTTAGAATATGTATACATTTCCTGGATCGCATTGATGTTCAAAATATACTGACGGTTTGCCCGGAAAAAAACTTCCGGGTCCAGTAATTGGGCTAGTTGATCAAGACTCAAATCCATTGGGTACTTTTTACCCTGAAAAGTCGTGAGATAGGTCAGTTTAGATTCAGTATAGAAAAAGGAAATCTCCTCCACCTGAACGAGTTTGATCTGCCGGCCAATCCGGATAACAAATCTTTTTTTGAATTGATCTGGACTCAGAATTTCTGCCAGCTTCTCATATGCTGGTTGTTCAAATTTTTCATTTTCATACCTTGAAATAGCAGTAACAAGCTCATCCTTTTTTATCGGCTTCAATAGATAGTCAATCGCATTCACTTTAAAGGCATGAAGTGCATATTCGTCAAATGCAGTAGTAAATATCACCCTGCATGGAAACTGTGAAGTTTCAAAAATTTCAAAACTCATTCCGTCGGAAAGTTGAACATCCAGGAAAGCGAGATCCGGTGGATTGCTCATGTTTTCTTCCAGCCATTGGATTGAACTTTGAACACTATCCAGCACTGTCAATATTTCAGTACCAGGCCTTACTTCCTGAATCATTTTTTGGAGCCTTCTTGAGGCCAATTCTTCGTCTTCAATAATTAAGACATTCATACTTCAATATTTTTTATTGATGGAATTTTTACTGTAAATGAGTCTTTCGTTTGAATGATTTGTACAGGATGCTCACTCAACAATTTATACCGTTCAACCAAACTCGTGAGCCCGTAATTTGTCGAGCTTCTCAAACTGCGTTTCTTCTGAAGGTTATTTGAAATCGTGATAAAGTCATTAGAATCAACCTGAATGTCAATATGAAGCGGTTTGCTTTTTGAAATCACATTATGCTTGACAGCGTTTTCAACCAACAATTGTAATGATAACGGAGCTATGTACTTTGGTTTACCGTTCAAACTGATATTAAGTGATACCTGATCTCCGAATCTTTTCTTTAGGAGGTACATATAGTTTTTCACCATTACAATTTCTTCTTCAAGAGGAATCACATTCTTTTCCCTGTATTGAAGAATACTCCGATAAAAGTCAGATAGATGTTCAACAAACTCAACAGCTGCATCAGGATTCTCTTCGATAGTAGATGCAAGTGTATTGAAACTATTAAATAGAAAGTGTGGGTTGATTTGGCTTTTGAGGGTTTGAAATTGTGCTTCCAGCATTTTTTTCTTTCGCTCAGATTCTTGCTTGAGTCTGGTTTCTCTCCATTTCATAAACCAAAAGGCCAAACCGATTAAGCCCCCCGCTACAAGAATGATAAAAAGTGGGCGTTTCCAAAATGGTGCTAACATTCTAAAAGTGAAAGATGTAGTTGCAGGCTGATAAAAATATTCATTCAAAGAGGCTTGTGCCACAAATTTGTAATTCCCTGGAGGAAGATGATAAAAAGAGGCCGTCGGCTCTCCCGTATATTTCCAGTTCTGGTCAAGTCCTTCAACACGATAACGATACCTGATTTTTGAGGGGTTGGTGTACCACAATCCCAGGAATTCTATCGAAAGGTAACTATCCCGATAATCAAAAACTGCTCCGTTAGGTTCTTCAACGGACTCATCAAAAATCCGGACATTTGAAAGGAAAATTCGGACATCGTTCTCTAATTTTGAAAAATGAGGATCGAATTTGATGATCCCGTTTTTCCCACCTATCCATATATATCCTTCAAAATCCAAGTGAGATCCATTTAAGGCAGGTTCAAAGGCACGTTCTAATCCATAATTTTGAAACGTTGTAATCTTTTGATAATCAGAGTGAACTGTATGCAATCCACCTGCACCAATAATATAAATCTGACCATATATATCATTGATAATACTTAATACCTCCTCATTCGAATGGAATTGATTCCACCTATTAAATGGTTGAAATTGTTCGTTTTCAAGGAAGTATATTTTGTTCTGAGGGGTACTGACCCAAATGCGTTCCTGTTCATCCATGGCCAGGCTATAAACTGCTTTGATCCCGTCATTTTCAAATCCAGTAAAACTTCTGATTTGATTCTTTTCCATCATGCATAGTCCTTTACCGTCAGTAGCAAACCAGGTTTTATCATCATGGCCTCCCAGCCCGGAATAAATGTAGTTGGTGCCAAAACCATCTTCTGAATCGTAATTAGTGATCTTAAATTTCTGAGTTGAAGTAGTTAATGCCAAATGCTGAATTTCTGATACTCCTCCAAGGGTGGATAAAAAAATTGAATTTCCGCGTTCTGTAATATCTAGGATGCTGTTTTCGACAATACCATCTTTTTGAGAAAGTGAAACCAGGTGTCTACTATTCGGTTTCTTTATAAAAACCCCTTCTCCAAAAGTCCCTATCCAGAGCTGATCATTTTGATCAACATGCAAACTGATCACATTTTTTTCATCTTGAAATATTGATGTCATTTGTTTACCGGCTGATTGTCCCGTTTCAATGTAGGCTCCTTTATCCGTCCCAACCACCAGCTTTCCACTTGAAAGCACATGCACGGCTTGCACGTTTTTTAAATCTTTATGATGATAGGAAAACATGCTGGTAGCCGAATACAGGCCATTTTTTTCATCCAGTATCCAGAGATTCCCTTCTTTTCCCCATATGAGATCATTTACTTTCGTTTGGGAGAAGCCATCCAAATAAAACATTTCGTAAACACCACTCTTCCGATCCAACCGCATCACTCCTCCTTCCTCTTCACTCATCCAAATGAACCTGTCATCAGCCCGGCAAATTTTTTGAATAGAAGCTCTTTTTTCAAAGTTGCCAAAATTATGAATTGATTGATTTTCCACTCGATACATGCCAACACCCGCATCAAAATATCCGAATATTACAGACGCTCCTTTTTCATGATACAGTGTTAACACTATTTCGTCAGCAAGTCCATTTCCGCGATTTAAATGCCGAATATATTTTTTGTCTTTTGATGCAGAAATGATATCAATGCCTGCATCTGTTGCAACCCAAATTTCACCTCCTGGACCTTCTATTATGGAGTATATATCATTGGATGATAAGCCGTCATCTGTATTCATATTATAAAGCCTATCATTCTCCCAGTAGTAGACACCTTCGCCATATGTAGCAATCCACATCTGGTCCTTTTGCTCTACAAATCCAATAACAGGTTTTGCCGGATGGCCCTCTTCAATATTCCATTGAACAAGCTTTTTATCTTTCAGTTGAAAGATCTTTCCGTTGATACATCCGACCCAAATTGTATTCGTGGAATCCATGATGATAGAGCGAATATCAAGTGTTTCCTGATGCACATCCACCAGGCCATGTCTGTGAAAAGACACTCCGTCAAAATGATATAAACCATTACTTGTTCCGATCCACTTCAATGAATAGCGATCTTCATATAATACATGATAGGACAGATTGGTCACGCGCTCCTGGTGTGGGAAATGTTTAACTGAAAGGTGTTGCTCACAACGCATCGTTTGATGCAAAATGAAGCTCAATAATATGATCGCTATACCCCTGTTCATGACTCCTTCGGATCTAATATTAGTGTTACCCTGACAAGGATGATCTCTGCAATTTTTTGATATACGATTTTAGGTATTCGAATTTCATGATCTTTCAAAAGGATGGTAAACTCACTCGAAATTAAGATTGAACCCTGCTCATCTATGATGATGTCGCTTCGGATAATACGTTCATGCTCCACACCATGGATTGTCAGCTTTCCTTTTGCCCTTGCTTTATATGTCCCGGGAGTATCAAAATCAATGTTTTCAATGATTTTGCCCTTGAAAGTTGCCATCGGAAACTTTTGAGACTCCATATAATTTTCATTGAAATGCGTTTGTTGCAAGGGACTGTTAAAGCCTTCAAACGATTGCATATCAACAGTAAACGCAAATGTTTTTGAACTTTTGTCCAAAACGCCTTTTAATTGATTTGATTCTGCCTGAATCACTTCCAATGGTGCATTTGAAGTAAAAGTAGCTGTCCCACCCAGGCACTGCATAATGTTTTGTCCCACAGCAGTCATTGTCATCAGCTGAACAATCAGAAAGATCCAGCAACATTTTACTTCTCGCATCATACATAAAATTAGAGTCCACCTAATATCAAACCCAAAATAACCTACTCAAAGGGAAATATCCCTTGTTCATTAAGTAAAAAATCAACTTGAACGGAGTTTTTGCATGTTGAGAAATAATTTGTAGCATTTCTTTTTTAATAAAAAAAGTTGGGGAATTCCAAATTTGGATCCCCCAACTATAACTAACACACTTTTTTAATATGATCAAACTTTTCAAAGGCAAGTATGCCTTTTTTTCAGATTTATGAATTCCGATTCTGATGAATTCTTTTTGTTTATTATGAATTAATATATGTGCAGCCGAATAAGTCACGTGATCAAGACTTATATGGGTCCGATGAATTTGTGCAATATCACTTTTGGGAACTATATCATATTCATATTCGGGGTTAATTTAAAGTATCGATCCTTTAAGCGTTCACCAGAAAAGTTGATTTCTTATCAATTTCTTAAGGTTCCCTTCGACTTCTTAAAGTATCGTTAATCCGGGTGCTTTACTGCAACCTTTGCTGCGCTTTGCTAGTCATTTCAATACAATCTTGTTACAACAAAAAAACCAATTGTCATGAAAACAAAATTCTACTTCGTTTTTGCATGTTTATTATTTTTCACTACACTCCTATCAGCACAAAGTGCATTCAAATTCAGGGCTTTCGAGGGAACCAGGTCAGATTTTGGTCTCTCGTATAATTTTTTCACAGGCGCAGACGCTGAAGATTTCAGAACTACAATCCGGGGATTTGGCTCTGGCTTTTTATTCGACTTTTTTGCAGCCAGGTCATCTATGGATGTATTTACCATTGGTACCAGGGATGCATTTTTAAGCGTGGGCGTAGGAGCTGCAATATCAAAATACCGTTTCTCAGAAAACCTGATCATCGATAATGAAGATGGCAATGTCACCTGGCAGGTTGATCCAAATGAAACCCATGATTACGGTGATAGCTTTTTCAGCTATGGTAAATCAAAACTCGTTTCGACAACTTTGATATTCCCGGTTAATCTCAATTTTGACCTTGGAGACTTTGTCGTGTCCGCAGGTGGCACTTATGATCTTTACCTGACTGGCAAACTGAAAAGGAAGTACGAAGTGGACGGAACAAAGCAGAAAGTAGTGGTCGGCAATGAGACCTTCAACGACTTTCCCATCAATCGCCATAAGCTCGGTCTTGGCTTTATGATCATGCATCAACCAAGTGGACTGAATGTTGGCGCAACATATATGATGACTCCGTTCTTTAAAGAAAACAGGGGCCCTGAACTCAACGAAATGCGCATATCCGTTTCTTATTGTCTATCCCGATACGATCACTAAATGAAAAAATTTACCTTCCAGGCCTCCAACTCAAATCGGGGGCTTTTTTTATGGGCAATAATGCTTGACAAGACTTTCATCGTCAAAATAAGAGACCCAGATTTCGTTTTCACTTTTGATCATCAGCCGATTGATATGATCCGCCGAAAGAGGGCTATTCTCAGCATACATATGATTTAACAGACCGAAATCCGGGGATATTTGATAAACACCCCAATTGGAAGAAAGATACCAATCTCCTTCAAATACTTCAATCCGGTAGATCAATCGGTTTTGTGCTGCCGGGATATAAGCTGAAACAAGATCAATATTTTTCCAGGTTCCTGCCTGGTACTCAATAACTTGCCAGTCTTTACCTTTGACAAAGGAAAAAAGCAGCTCATCATGTTGTTCGCTTAATAAAAGCAAACCATTAAAATGTAAAGGAAAAAGAGGTTCATTACTATTCGAATAGACTTGAATGATGGCATCGGATGTTGTATGCACCAACTGATTATCGAAAGTCGTTGTCCAAAAAGTCCCATCAGTACTTTGTAAAAATGTGGTGATGAGTGAATTGAATAAATTTGCATTTGGATCAGTAGCAAAGGAAACCTCTCCATTGGAAGCGTCAAGTTTCAAAATATTTTGAAGTTGGATAGAATCAAGTAAACCTTCGCCTCCGATAAAAAAGATTTCGCCATCATTTCCAATTTCAAAATCTGAACAATTTCGGTCAGAAACACGTGTCATCTCGTTAGACAAATCGTATCGATAAATCCCTCCTGTTTGTGGCCCACCAGAAATACAAATCCAAAGATTTCCAACATCATCAAGCGCTAGTTCCATCACAGCATACGTGTGGTCAAAAAGGATTTCTACCTGATCATTTTCATATTTGATCAAACCACCATCACCGCTGATTGGGCTTCCGGCGAAAAGTGTATTGCCCCGGTAAGCCAAGTGCTGGTAAATGCCTTTCGCACCAGGAATTATTTCAACAATCGGGTCGCATTCAAGAAGGGTGGCAGATCTTTGTGCAACATCCTTTTCGCATGAAATCATAAACAGCGAGGCACTGAGCGCTAAAAAGATATGTTTTATTCTATATGATCGCATTTCAATACTGAAATTAAAAAAATCCCGCAGTTGTGTCAACTGCGGGATGCCCATTTCCATACTTGAATGAATTTCTTCGTATGGTAACTTTATTCTAACTCTATTCTAAACGCTCCGGTAAACGGGAATGTCATACTGTTTTGGGTCCCTGCCTCATATTCTTCGTAAACCCCGTTCATAGACCCTGTCACAAAATCGCCAACCCCTCCTACATATGTTACAATGACTTCCATACTATTTATGGTTCCCCATGGTCCGAAGCCAGCATTCAGCGATGCTTCACTTGATGTCACATTATAGGTGCCGGGGATATCACCGGGGATATCCATATAGATGAATGTTGAATCCGGTCCTGATCCGTTGATTGTAATTGATCCGGAATTCGGATTCCATCTTGCATTGGGTGAAATAAAGATTGTCGTATCTGTCTCAAATTCAAAACGAATAAAATTGGATAATGCTTCACATACTTCGATCGTCCCGAAATTTAAGTCCAACAGGTTTGGAAGTGTCACAGGCAGACTTTCCTTTTCATTCCCATAATCAAAACCCGTTATGGTAATGGGCAGTAACGCACAATTAAAGAACCCATATGAAAAAGCACCATCCTCAGTGACGACATAATATGTACTTTCTCCATACTCAACTCTCGCAATGCCTTCCTCAACCGGATTTCCGTCGCAGTCGACCAAATCTCCCGTTATGACCATAAAATTGAGAACCGGAGCTAAAGTGATTTCAATCGGATTTAACTCAACATCTTCTGAGAAAGGTCCAATATTGGCAGTGTACAACTCAATAGCCTCCGTACAACCATCACTTGTTTTGATGGTCAAAACCAATGGTTCATTTTTTGGGACTTTTCCACTGAAAGTACCATCCTGGTTGATGCTCGCACCTCTTGTCACATTGAGACCAGGAGCGGTGATGCATACCCGTACAATACTTTGAGATGTAAATTCTCCATCAATTACGATCGAGCCAGAAAGTTCTACCAGTGGGAAAGGTGCATCACAATTCCAAAAAGAAAAGTGGCCGACTTCCGCTATGTATTGATCCCCTGATTTTGTTGCTTCGCCTTCTTCCACCCAATATCCACTTTCCTCATTAAAATACCATAATGGAATCTGTGATGGAGCCGTGTTTCTTTGGTCATCTACAATTGGAAATTCAATACGTGCTGTTTTCCCTTCTGCAATCTGAAGTAACTCGCCTGCAGCACTCTTGAGTTCTACAGCGATCATGCCAAAACTACCCAAGGCTCGCAATTGGTTATCTCCATTTATACCAACCAGGTCACCGGGCATTTTTTCAAATAAATCGTCATCATCTGTATATAATGGTTTCGCTGAAACCTGAACAGTTCCGCTATAAGCAGACCCGTCAGCTAAAGTGACAGCATCTACTGGAAACGTGATCGATGCTCCGCCTTCAAGTTCAAATTCTCCCCCATTGCTTGACTCAAACATGCCCACCGGTGTATCATTTAGTAATACGATTTCAATGTTTGTTGTTTTGCCTTCTGAAGGATAATATCTGCGAGATCCATGAAAATATCCACTCTTACTTACTGAAACATATGCATCAGAGGACATCACGCGGTCTTTAAAATAGAAGGTTCCAAACGCATTTGTGGTAATGATTTCAGAATTCAATTGGACGAGTGCGTCAGGTACAGGATCTCCCATTTCATCAGTTACAATTCCGAAAATGGAAGCAGTAACACTAGATGGCGCTGGTGGCAAAGGGTTCGGCTCAAAAACATCGACATCTTTTCCACATGAAATAAGCAGTAGGGTGATCAGACTTAAAAACAGGAAATTCTTTTTCATATGATTTTATTCATTCTACCCTTCCAGACACGATGAAGGAATCAAATGCTGCCTGAGTATTTGAAAAATAAGTGATTATTTAGGCAGGGGGGTATCAATCAGCTCATTGATGTGATCCAATCTCAGTTCGATATGCGTTTCAGTGTTTTCATACATCAATTTAAATTTCTTACCCCATTTAATATTTTTTCCTTTGTATGAATGGCTGGCATTGATCATTTGGGCATATGTTTCATCATATCCTTTGATATGGGCGATGATCTCAAAACCAATCGCATCCAACTCTTCGCTCGTTTTGCAATAAAGTGGAGAGTCTGCGTCAATCACATGGACGATCGTCCAATTGACAGGAAACATAGTGATTTTATCAATTGTCAGGTCGATTCTGCTATATCTCCTGGCCAGGCTTCCCTGGACCTTTTCGAGCCAGGTAACTAAAACATCAGCTTCAACATCAACAACTTTATTATTATGCAAATTCGCAATACGAAACATATAAGCTGTTTTGTCCTCCCATGGGGTGATCACCCCAATATCACTAAAGAGAATCGAGTTGCCGGGTTTGGAAAACCGAGCAAAAAGCAATCCCGTGGCTAATGCAAATCCCATTAATCCGGTAAAAGCATTGACAATTGAAATGAGATTAGCCCCAACACCTTGAGGATGAATTGCCCCATACCCTACCGTGGTAAATGTTTGAACAGAAAAATAAAGCGCAGATAAAAAATCTTTGAGAGAATGCGTTTTTTCGATACCTGACAATTGATCTACACCTATAATTGTGTAAAACATTGCAAAAACACTGTTGAGGATCAAAAAACCAACGAAAAGGATCAGTAAAAACCTTAACCACGGTACACCTACCAAAAACAAATAGGCATCGTAATATTTTTTGCCTTTTCGCACGACATTATAACGACCATTTGGTAAAATGATGGGCCCCCTGGTGATGGACTTTGTGCCAAAACCCGGATCAACAATCAATTCATCATCTTCCTTGTGTTCTTCCATGACGGTTCAAATCTTGATCTGTTGAATTTAGAAAAAGATGAGCAAAAAAAACGCCGGATAAAAATCCGGCGCTCATTCCATGAACTATAAGTTAAACTTAATGCCCTGTGCAAGAGGGACATCCTTGCTCCAATTGATCGTGTTTGTTTGTCTCCGCATATATGCTTTCCACGCGTCTGAACCACTCTCTCGGCCGCCTCCGGTTTCTTTTTCACCTCCAAAAGCACCGCCGATTTCAGCTCCACTCGTTCCAATATTCACATTAGCGATTCCACAATCACTTCCCTGGTAGGATAAAAATTGCTCCGCTTCCTTCAGACTATCTGTCATTATCGCTGACGAAAGTCCTTGAGGCACATTGTTTTGCATTTTGATTGCCTGGTCTAATGTTCTGTATTTCATCAGGTACAAAATGGGCGCAAATGTTTCATGCTGAACGATCTTATAACTATTCTTCACCTCTGCGATACAAGGCTTCACATAGCAACCACTTTTGTATTTCGCTCCTTTGAGCACATCGCCATCGACCAACATGGTCCCACCTTGCTCTTTCACCGCTTCAATCGAATCAAGGTAGCTTTGTACCGCATCCTGATCGATTAATGGGCCCATATGGTTCTTTGGATTGAGCGGATCACCAATCTTGATCTGCCCGTAAGCTTTTGCCAGTTTTTGTTTTACCGTATCGTAGATACTGTCATGCACGATGAGTCTCCTAGTTGAAGTGCATCTTTGACCTGCAGTCCCGACAGCACCAAAAACAGCGCCTGTCAATACGACTTTCATGTCTGCATTTGGAGTGACAATAATCGCATTGTTTCCTCCCAATTCCAATAACGAACGACCGAGTCTTTCAGCAACTCTTGCTCCAACGATCTTGCCCATCCTTGTACTTCCAGTTGCGGAGATCAGTGGAATTCTTCGATCTGTAGTCATAAACTCCCCTACTAAATAGTTGCCATTCACCATAGAGACAACACCTTCAGGAATTTCATTTTCCTTCAATACTTTGGTAAAAAGCCGCATGCATGCAACCCCACAAAGTGGCACTTTTTCAGAAGGTTTCCACACCACGACATCACCACAAACGAGCGCGATCATCGCATTCCATGACCAAACAGCTACCGGAAAATTGAATGCAGAAATCACACCGACAATCCCAAGTGGGTGCCATTGCTCATACATTCTATGTTGTGGGCGCTCCGAGTGCATGGATAAGCCATATAATTGTCTGGATAAGCCAACCGCAAATTCACAGATATCGATCATCTCCTGAACCTCTCCAAAACCTTCCTGCAAACTTTTGCCCATTTCATATGACACCAGGCGACCAAGTGCATCTTTATTCTTACGGAGTTCTTCCCCGTATAAACGAACAATCTCACCACGTTTTGGCGCAGGAATCGATTTCCAATGGGTAAATGCTTTTTGGGCCTGACTGATGACCTGGTTGTATTCTTTTTTCGTTGTTGTGCTGACACTTCCGATAAAAGCACCGTCAACCGGAGAAAATGACTCAATATAATCTTTGGAATCTGAGGATTCAATACCGGTAAAAGTGCCGGGATTCACCTTTTTTAATTTCAGTTTTCTTAAAAAATCTGTATTCATATGATATCATTTAAGTGCGGGTTAGGAATTGTAGAATTCGCCGCAAAAATAGAAATAATACCGGAGCGTTTAGAGATTTGACTACTGAATCAGAATCCGCTTTGTCTGATAAAGTTGCCCGTTGATTTGAAGTGCGTAGAAGTAGAAACCAGGCAGTAGATTTTGAGTATTTAAATCAATCACCTGGCGTGATGAATTCGGTATAAGCGATTGTTCAATTAATGGTTTACCCAATACATCCATCACCACAATGCTGCCTTCATTCAGTTGCAATGGAAATGTAACAGGAATCCGAACATCGCCTGAAGCCGGATTAGGCCTGGCTTCTTCCATCACAATACCATCTGCTAATGGGTCATAGGTATTCACGCTTAATTCACTGATCACAGTGATCACAAATTCGTCAAAAAAGAAGCCATCGAGCTCATTGAACCCATCTGTGTAAAGCACAAATCTAAGCCGTACATTTTGGCCTAAAAAAGGATCAAGAGAAATGTGTTCTCTGACCCACTCATCCTGGATGGCATCATAGATCGGTTCATTATCTTCCTGGAAGATCGAACCCGGTGTTGTATACTCACCACATAGGTTTTCCCATGCCCCTCCATTTACCGATACCTGAAAAACGACATAGTCAAAAAAGTCATCAATCTCCCATTTTGCCCAATATTCGACGAAAGCTAATTCAGCATCTGCAAGATCGATCTCCTGAGTCAACATGAAGGGTTTTGACAAGTTTTTATCGTAATTACCATCCGGACTATCTGTAAAAGCACTGGCCCCTTCATATGCATCTGAAGTAATGCCCCAGGGCGTACTTCCGGATTGTGTCCATCCGTTCAAATCATCCCCGTTCTTTGAAATCAGTTGATCAACAGGAGCATAAATCTTTTGAATCGTATCAAATTCAACCGTCTTCCCATTAGATGCAACCACTAAAAAAGTGACTTTATCTCCTGGTTCAATATTTGAAGACAATGTATAATCAAATGACAGCTGCGTGTGATCAAAAATACCCAAATCGATGACCTCATTCGCCAGGTCGACTGTCAATATATTATCAGAAAGCGGTTCAACATGCACTGCAAATTGAGTCGGATCTGTGCTGTAATTTGAAACCAGGAGTTCAAGACTGCCTATTTGATTCAGAACAACCTGGGAGTTGATATCTTCTACAAATCCGTAGCCATGTACGAGTTTGGTAAGCTGCAAATTCATGCCAAGTGTTTGTTCACACAAAGGGATGATATTTTCAATTTCCGGATAAAAATCATCGCAGGCTGATCCCACTTCCGGTGTAAATGTCAGAATCGCTGGCTTCGTTTCATTTTCTCCATACATCCAATCATTCGCATCGCCATTTGTATTGTAATCCAACGTTGTGAAAGATGTACCATATAAATAGTCGTTTTCGCGGACGAGCAGCTCGCCAAAATTTTCAAAAGTTTCTAAATCTTCGGGTTGTGCTTCAGTATCATACCCAAATGGATAGAGTAAAACGTTCCCAAATGAATGATAATTCAAGGCTAGCTTGAAATTGTGGCTTTCACAGAAGGATTTCATTGCCTGGGTCTCTGGCTCAGAGAAAGGAGCAGGTCCACGATAAGTATCAGCCCCTTCATTTGCTGATGAACCTTCATTGTCATATCCCCAGTTTTTACCGTAATTTCGGTTTAGATCAACACCATCTTCTCGGTCGTCAAGTACCTGATCATTGTTATTATCACGTGCATTCTTTCGCCACATTCCACCCCCATCAGGGTTGAGCAGATTATTCAGGATATATCCATCAGGATTAATACACGGCACAAAAAATAGTTCTGTTTCGTCTACAATATCCTTAACCTCGGGGTTTTGGCTGTACTGTTCAAGCAAATACCACATGTAGTAGATCATCTGGGTCATACTCATTGGCTCCCTTGCATGATGAAGCGCCGTGTAGAGTATTTCAGGTTCAGCCTCATCCATATCAGGGTTGTCAGAAATTTTTATCCAGAAAATATCATTCCCCTGATGTGTTTTGAAATCACCGATCGGTTTTCGAATGGTGATCAGGTTTGGATAGGTAAAACTCATTGCATCCAGGTGATCCAACATTTGGTTGTACGTAAAGAACCCACCCATTGAACCAAGCTCAAAGTTTTGAGGACGTGCGTAGTTGTAGGAATTTTGAAAGCAAGCATTAACTTCACATTCAGGCCCCCTTTGATTGTTCCTGGATACATAGTGTTGTTGCATGTCCGGAATCAGTACATCAAACGAAAACCCAAGATTTTCCAATTCCTCTAATTTGCTTTCTGGAAAAGTAGCTGAAAAAGAAATGTTTTTGATATAAGTACCGTGTGTAATATCAACACCCGCCCTGGCTAAATCTTTAATTGATTTGGTGGTCAAATCTATTTCCACCTTTACGTAGGTATCAGCATGCACAATCGGCTGATTCTGAGCTTGTATTGAGAGTGCAAGAAAGATGAAAAGTATAAGGTTGATAATGCGCATTCAGTGGATCTAATTTGCTGTTAGTATGACTATTAAAACGCCCGCAAAAATATGATTAATTACCAGAGATTTGCCGGCTTTTTGTTTTTTTCAACAAAAATCGATCCTAAAGTAGCATAAACAACAGATTAAAAAAAATTGTAATGCGATAATTTACCAGAATCAACACATCATTAAATCTTTCGGATATTTGCACAATACCTAAGAAACATAAATATATAGGCAATTCCTTCGTTAATTTAGGGTGTGTATTGAGGATGTCCTGGCACAGGAAACGTTGGATTTGCCTATCAAATCTACTTTTAAGTGCTTTTCATGTGATTTCGGGCAAAAATGAATCGTTCAAGTGCATAAAGACTGGCTTAAAGGCAAATTATTCTTTTGATTTTGAGAGATGAGTAAATTTCGGAAAAAGGCGATACTCAACTGGATATTCCGCATCATTGCTGGGATCATACTCCTGTTGGTATTATGCTGGGGACTTCTCCAATTTACCGCAGTTCAAAACTGGGTCACCAAAAGAGCTACAAATGCGCTTGAAAAAAAGCTTCAAACTCATGTGCACATTGATCATGTGAAATTGAAGTTTTTCTCGGACGCAACATTGCACGGAAT
>Ga0316201_10000956_pt1 | contig 18370 bp, 12 predicted proteins | sample CS6wburrow_MG_FD_204516 | JGI IMG/M metagenome (GOLD analysis project Ga0316201, IMG submission 204516) | Coastal sediment microbial communities from Delaware Bay, Delaware, United States - CS-6 worm burrow | ecosystem: Environmental > Aquatic > Marine > Coastal > Sediment | place: USA... | reverse complement strand
CTTTCGATCAACACCGGATCCCGCCCAGGCGTGATGAATATTCCGGGCGCTGAGAGATACACGCTGGCCGCCAAACCGATAGACATCTTTCTCGAACGCTGGGAAAAACTGCAGCAACGCATCCTCGCCAGCAGTGGACCCTTCACGCTGGCTGTGGTCGGTGGCGGCGCTGGCGGCGTCGAGTTGGCGCTGGCCAGCCAGTACCGGCTGCAACAACTCCTTCAACAACAGGGAGACGATCCACGCCGCCTCACCATTACCCTGCTGACCCAGGGCGAGGAGATACTGCCGACGCACAACGCCGGGGTGCGCCGCCGTTTTCTGAAAGTGTTCAAACAGCGCGGCATCGCCATCCGCTTCGACCACAGCGTGGTTGAGGTAACGCCGACTTCTCTGGTGGTAGAGGGCAAGGCGACGGTTCCCGCCGACGCGGTCATCTGGGTAACCACCGCCTCGGCGCCGGCCTGGCCGGGCGACGCCGGACTGGCGGTGGATGACGCCGGCTTCATCCGCGTCGACAATCAACTGCAGTCGATCTCTCATCCGGGTCTGTTCGTCGTCGGCGATGTGGCCGCACTGCCCGACCCGCGTCCAAAATCCGGTGTCTTTGCGGTGCGGCAGGGCCCGGTGTTGAGCGACAACCTGCGCCGTGCCGCCACCGGGCAGCCGCTGAAAGCCTACCGGCCGCAGCATGATTTTCTGGGACTCATCAGCACCGGGGACCGTTACGCAATCGCATCGCGCGGCAACCTCTCCATGCAAGGAGCCTGGTTGTGGCGCATCAAAGATTGGATAGACCGGCGCTTCATGCAACGTTTCAACCAACTCCCCGAGATGGGCCGGAATGCTGAGCTGCAGCTGGCCAGCGGTATTGCCGACAGCGCCGCGATAAAAGAGCTGTCGACCCTGGCCATGCGCTGTGGCGGTTGCGGCGCCAAAGTGGGAAGCAGCGTACTTACCCGGGTAATGCAGCGGCTGCCGGTATCCAGCCGCGACGGCGTGCTGATCGGTATCGACTCGCCCGACGACGCCGCGATGCTGGAGATACCCGAAGGCAAGGTGCTGGTGCAGAGTGTCGATTACTTTCGCGCCTTTTTGGACGACAGCTACACGTTCGGCGCGATCGCCGCCAACCATGCGCTGGGCGACCTGTTCGCGATGGGCGCGGAGCCCCACTCCGCACTGGCCATTGCCACGGTTCCCTATGGCCGTGAACATGTGGTGGAGGAGGCGCTATACGAACTGCTTGCAGGGGCGTTGAGGGTACTCGATGCGTGCGGCACGGCGCTGATCGGAGGGCACTCCAGCGAAGGTGCCGAACTGGCGTTCGGGTTGACGGTAAATGGCATGATCGATCCCGCCAGGGTGTGGCGAAAAAGCGGCTTGCAGCCGGGGGACCGGCTCATTTTGACCAAGGCAGTGGGCACCGGGACGCTGTTTGCAGCCGATATGCGGCGGCGCGCCAAGGGTCGCTGGATAGACAGTGCAATCGGTTCGATGCTGCAATCGAACCAGGCGGCCGCAGCCTGTCTGCGTACCCATGGAGCCAGTGCCTGCACCGATCTGACTGGATTCGGCCTGGTGGGCCATCTGCTGGAGATGACGCGGGCATCGGGCGTCGACGCAGTGCTGCAAATAGATTCAATCCCCTTGCTTGACGGCGCCGCGGAGACCGTCGCCCTTGGCATCCTATCTTCGCTGCAACCGCAGAACCTGAGACTGCGCCGTGCACTGAGCAATCCTGAACAAGCCGCGCGTCATCCTTACTACCCGTTACTGTTCGATCCCCAGACTGCGGGCGGATTGCTGGCGGGCATTCCGGCCAAACAGGCGGACCAGTGTATTGACGCACTTCATAAGCTGGGATACCGGGACAGCAAGATGATTGGAGCGATTGAAAAGCGCAGCGAACTGGAGGCACCGCTGAGACTGATTTGACTGAGAGCAGCCGGGACCAACATCATCCGCGGTTGCCGCACTTAAATGACGCTATGCAATAACCGGCTCCGGTCCCATATCGACCGGAGCCGTTTCATAAACCCCAACCACTCACTGTTTCCAGTTTTTCGTAGGGGAGATCTCCTGCTCACCCCTTGGATCGCCGTTGAAAAGCAGTGCTGTCACAAAGCGAACTGATTGTTCACCCAATCACTCGGCACGCACTTCGATCCTGCGCGCTTTGTGCTCCTCACGCTTGGGGATGCGCAGCGCCAGTACGCCGTCCTTGAGACTTGCCTCCGCCTTGCTGCCGTCCAGTTCGCTACTCAGAGAGAAACTGCGCTGATAAACAGTGGAACGTACATCGGCGTAAAGTGCCTCCATTCCATCCGGCATCGAAACCTGAGTCTTGCCCTGGATCGAAAGCGTATCGTTATCGATCTGTATATCGAGCCGCTCTCTTGAGACACCCGGCATATCGGCAAGTACACTAATACCCGTCTCATCCTCGAAAATATCAACCGGCATTCGGATCGGGCGTTCGGTCTCCCGCCCTTCGACCGGCGCGCCGGAACCTGATTTTACAATCTCTTTTTCCGCTGTCATTTTACTCTCCTCCTGCCGATTACTTGACTTCAATCTGCCGCGGTTTGGCGGTTTCGCGGCGGCGAACGGTAATACGTAAAACGCCGTCCATGTAGCTTGCTTCCACCTTCTCGGGATCGACATCGTCCGGTAGCGTCACGACCCGATGAAATGCATCATCGAACCTCTCCTTGCGAAAATAGCTGGCTCCCTCTTCAGTGATCAGTCGGCGCTCACCGTCAATGGTCAGCAGATTCTTCTGGATCGATATTTCCAGACTTTTTGGATCCACACCGGAAGCGAACAGATAGATATCGACCTGATCCGGTGTACTGCCTATATTAATCGGTGGATAAGTCCCCCTGGCAACCGAACGAATACCGCTCGGCCAGGAACCTGCGCCAAAAAGTTGGTCCATCTCCCTCTCCAGCCGCCTGAACTCATCGAAAAGTCCGCCATCGAAATTACTCAAACTCCTGAACATCTCGGAACCTCCTATCGATTTCCGTTGACATCACTAGAAACTCTGCTTTTTATATGTGGATTGGCCTTTTTCTTTTCAAGTGGTGTCCAGATTCGGCGCAATTTATGCCCGTAAACGACACCTGCGCAACCCGAAAATGGTGCCGTAGAAGTTATCTCCGGATAGCTGGTGTCGACGAAGGCCCGGTACATCAACTGTGCCGCAGCGAAAAAACCCTCTCTGCATCCCGACTGTTTTCCTGGTCGTCGGATACTCTGCGGGTGGAGACCCAAGGTGAGCGGGGGGGGTATACGAACCGCTTGCGTCAGCTGCCCTTTGCGGGATCGTCGGTTGGAGTAAAAACTACCACTTGCCTTTAGGGCAGACGGCATCTTCGTAGCGGATTTTAAATTCGATAAAACAGTTGCATTTCGAACACTGCTTCCAAAACAGGCTTTTTCTGTGTTTCAAAAACTTGCAATCCAGGCATTTCTTCAATCGATTCCTTACCAGCTTTCGTTTTATTCCCATACTTTGTACACGTCTGAACCCTGCCCCGGATCAGTAGTTAAAAAATCGAATGCACCTTGATGCCCGCAAATCCTGCCAGTGTACGGTCAATGCTGCACATATTGCGACAACGCGCGCGCTCCGGGCTATGCCCTAATGACGGATGATACAGGTTCCGGACTAACAAGACCTGATGGCTCTAACCTACTTTCCGTCAACACCCTTTTTTTGTGAAGGGGATACGCTGCCGGCCGACTCTGTCAAATCCCTGATATACGACAGGACGTTTTCCAGGGCGCGGGTTGACAATTCGGCCTGCCTGGCAAATCCTTTCGTATTAATCCTGCCCTGTGAGAACGACTGCAACGTCTCCATTGCTTCGTTTACCGCGTCATGAAACAGCGCTGTCTGCTGACCGGCCAGTTCCGAAGTGCTGTTCAGCACCCTGCGATTGTGCTCGGCCACTCTTTCCAGGCCCTCGCGGTGCTTCTCTAAAATCACATCCAGACTCAGATGACCTAAACCAAAGCCGCCGAATGCACGCTTCATCTGATCAGCCAACTGCTCCGCTTCCGCCTGCTGGAAAACACGCCGGGCATCGGTGTCATACATGGCGTCGACCTCCTGCTCCGCATCCGCCCAGTCATCGAAGGGGTCGCCGCCAACGAACCCACGCCGCTGGGCCCGGTGATAGGCTTTTTCCGTGACCAGCAGCCAGCGCTCGGCCGGTGAAATCATCTGCCGCTCTTTACCAGATGAGCCGATAATCCCTTTCCGGGTCTGCTTTGCACTATTTTGGCCTTCACTTTTCGTAGTCATAACCAAGGTCCCTGTATCTTTGTGTTTTCAACAAATCCCACTGTGCTTCAATGAATTACCTGGCCGGTAAGCAACATTCTGATCACCTTTTGACGGGGTTGACATTTATCATCGGATTGGTGCTAAATGACATCTGACCAGATGGGAAATGTCTCCATAACCTATTGATTTAAAAAGCTAAGGTGACTTAAGTGCCAGTCTCCCTGCCGTCATATAACGGGGAGGTCGCGGATACGACACAGCTCAGCGAATCGAATCCATATCAGCGTACTGCCTGCGATACAGCAATTCTAAGTATAGGCTGACATCTGATTTTGCTCCAGATCAAATGGAGGCGCGACCAGCGACGGCATTGCGACGACTTAAACATTAAACTGTAATTCTCTTTGCTGCATAATCTGCGGAGATGATTTATTCCGGTTTGAGTAGTCATCAGACCGATGGCGCAACGGCTCGTAAATGAGCCCGAGAGGATGGCAGACCAGGACCGCTGCAGATTATAAATGACGCCTGCTGTGTTGATTGCGGAGCAAAAAAATGTCTGCTGGAGAGTCTACTGCAACCCTTGGGTATAGGGCAGCACCCCCGGTTTAAAACAAATTCAGTATGGACCGGAAAGTCTCCGACTTACCCGTTTTGATACGACTATAGTCACCCCCTGACTGGCGGGCGGCACCGACAATTTTGTCAGAAATGTGGACGAAAGCAGTAAACCACCAAAATAATGAGGGGTTAGTATGAGTATCGATGTCGCAGCCGCAAATAGGAAACTACCCAAAGGCGTAATGCTGAACGCGTACCCCGACAGTATCGGAAAACGATTGGCCGATACGTTGGAAATGCTAAACAGACCGGAACTCAAGAACGCCTTCTCGCTTTTTTATATCCTTCCGACATTTTTCAACAGCGATCTCGATCGCGGCTTCTCCGTCATCGATTACAATCTCAATCAGGAACTCGTATCAGAAAATGACCTGGAAGCGCTGGACAATCTGAACCTGATGCTGAAGTTCGATCTGGTTCTGAATCATCTCTCCGTAGGCTCTCCCCAGTTTCAGGACATGCTTAAAAATGGAGACAAGTCTCAATACAAAAACTTTTTTATCGACTGGAACGAGTTCTGGGGCCCTCACGGGGATATGGGGGACGGCGGATACGTGATACCCAAAGAGGAGTATCTGCAGCAGCTCTTTATGCGAAAACCCGGTCTGCCGATATTGAAAGTACGCTTTCCGGATGGGCACGACAGACCCTACTGGAATACCTTCTACCAGGAAGTAATCTACCATGAACTCGTACCCGGAGATCTGAACAAAATCGAAGGCCTCAATCCCGACCAGGCAGCAGCTGTCCTAGCGGCAGTAAATGAGGCGATCAGCACGAAACAGGATTTCAGGAAGATAGATTTAGGCACTGAAGACCGGTTCAGAGATGAAGTTATCTCTGTTGTCGAAAGTAAACGCAACTATCTCGGACAGATGGATTTAAACGCGGATTCGGAACAGGTCTGGGAGTTTTACGATGAGACGCTGAGAAAGCTGAGTGACTACGGTGCCAAACTCGTCAGACTCGATGCATTCGCCTATCTTCACAAGCAGCCCGGTATGACCAACTTCTTCAACAAACCCGGTACTTGGGAGTATCTGGACAGGCTGAAGGGGATGGCCGAAAAACATGGTTTGATCCTTTTACCGGAGATACACTCAGAATACGGCTATGGATTGCACGAAGAGGTTGCAAACAGGGGATTCCCCATCTATGACTTTTTCCTGCCCGGCCTGGTCATTGATGCGCTGGATCGATCATCTTCGGCTGCTCTTCTACACTGGGTCAAAGAGTTATACGAAAAGGGCATCAAAACTATCAACATGCTGGGATGCCACGATGGAATCCCGGTTCTCGATTTGAGGGGGAAAGAGGTGCTTGGCATCTCTAAAGCAGGATTGCTGACGGATGAGCAGATCGACGCTGTCATTGAGAGAATCATGGACCGGGGTGGAAGGGTGAAGAACCTGTACGGACCGGATGGCAAGAAGATATCTTACTATCAGGTCAATGCGACGTTTTTCAGTGCGTTGGGCGAAGATGAGAAAAAGTTGCGGCTCGCACGAGCGATTCAGATGTTTATGCCTGGCATCCCACAGGTGTGGTATCTAGACCTATTTGCCGGAAAAAACAACTACGCAGCGGCGGACAGCGGTGCCACCGCAGGACACAAAGAGATCAACCGCACGACTTTGACCAAACAGGATATAGAGCAGGGACTGAAAAAACCCATCGTGCTGGAACAGCTTGAGTTGATGAAGCTGAGGAACACCTCCGCCGCCTTCGACGGCGAACTCGAGATAGTCGACACGGCAGAGCACATCCTCCGGTTAACATGGCGGAACGGTAGCTGCAGCGCAACGCTGAATGCCGATTTACGCAACCATAGCTTTACTATCGAACAAAGCAACCACACTGAAGGCACCAGTTCAGTGGCCTATGAGTGATAAATATACTCGACAGCGGTTTTCGGGATGTACATCGAGCGCTGCGGCAATTGTCACCCTAACTCTGTCAATGTGAATATTTCTGGAGGATCCCGATGAAAATTTTAGCCACCGATCTGGACCGGACGCTGCTTCCGAATGGCGAATGGAAACCTGACAGCAATGCTATCGATCTGTTCAACCAGCTAACAGCCGAACAGAATGTACTGGTCGTGTACGTGACCGGGCGCAATCTGGACCTTACCGAAAAAGCAATAAAGGAGTTTGGGGTCAGATTTCCGGATGTCTTGTGTGGCGACGTCGGCACATCCATACGAAAGTATAACAACGGCGAATGGAGATTCGATGATGGATGGGTCGCTCACGTCAAACGTTCCAGCCCAAGGTGGAGCGCCGATGCCATAAGAGCGGCGGTGGCCGGGGTCGATGGCATTCGGGAGCAGGAGAGCGAGCACCTGAACCAGTTCAAACAGAGCTACTATGTTGAGCATGCAAAGAACGAACAGATCCTGCGGCAGATAGATGAGCTGGTTAAGGGTAAATTCGATGAAGTCATCATCTACAGTTTCGATTCGCAGGACGGAAAGGGTCTTCTAGACTTTCTGCCGGCCAGCGCGACCAAGCAGACCGCACTGGAGTATGTGGCTGAAGAGTTCGGTTCGGAAAAGGAGGATGTTGTTTTTTGCGGTGACAGCGGCAACGACATTTTCCCTCTGACAGCAGGATTTTGCGGTGTACTGGTGAGAAATGCAGACGATCAGTTGGTAGAGAACGTTAAGCAGGCCATGAGTGACAACGCTGACCTGAAAGTCTACTTTGCAAAAGGGGATTTCAAAGGCCTGAATGGCTACTACACCAGCGGTGTAATCGAAGGGGCTTATCACTATCGTCTGTTTGATGGTTCAAATTAAAAACCATCCGGCCAGAAAAAGAGGCCTGTTTCAGCCTCGGAACCCCGGCACAGGCCGGGATTCTGAGAATTCATCGAGCACCGTGTGTTGTTCTCAGCAGCGGGAGTGGAACACACATGGACAACCATTTCCGATCGCGTTGGAGTGGGCGGCCACCTCAGTGAATACTTTTTCTGGACCGGCTTGATCTCCCTCTGACCGCAGCTTGACCACTTTCCTGATCAAGCCATGAACCGCTTCATGGGGCGGCTCGATCTCCTTGAACTCGGTTGTGGATTCCCGAGACCGGCGCGCGAGGGTGCGTGTTTCATCAGCTACGACCGCAGAGCCTCAGCTCAGCGGCACGCGCAGCCAATATCGCAGCGTTCGGCACTCTCTTAGCGCCTGGAATCGCGGTTTGATTTCCGATCAACAGGCCTATCGTTTTTAACTCACAAATGCCGACACAACTACTATCATTATGAACAGCTTAAGATTAAGGTTCGCCCTGATCCACAAGCGCTGCTCAAGTTAGACAAGCATGAGCCATTTCCGCAAACGTTAGCAGTTACCCGGAGAGATCGATATGACAGACAGCGCCAGGTATGAACCCTGGATCCAGCTTCGCCATTACGCCGAAGCAGGAGAACAACAAGAACTCGAGGCATTTGTCGAAGCGATCGGCCCGAGTGAGGCGTTTCGTTCACTACTGAGGCTGAGCCCCAGCGAACGCGAACTTGTCCTAACAACCATATCACCCACAGAAGCCGCGGATTTCATGGAGGAGATCCCTCCTGAGCATGCCGCAGACTTCATCGAACAGCTCTCAACCAGCAGCGCTGCATCGATCATCAGCGAAATGGAGAGTGCCGAGCAAGCCGACGTGCTGGCGGATATGGAGAATCAGGAGGCAGAAGCCATTCTCGCCAGAATGGCTCCCGAGAGTGCTGCGGAGGCGCGCGAGCTGATTCGCTATTCCAGTGATCTGGCCGGTGGACTGATGGTTACCGAGTATCTCGCTTTCCAGGAGACAGCCAGGGTGGGTGATGCACTGGACAGATTGAGTGAGTGGGTGGAAACCCGACCCGAACAGGATGCACACGTCTATATCATATCGTCTATCGGCACACTGATTGGCGGTGTCGATCTGCAGAGCCTGGTACTCGCCCAACGAAGCGCGCTGCTGAGTTCGCTTATCAAACCGGCTCGTTTTGTCTCCGTCAACTTTGGCATCGAAGAGCTGGATAGCATGTTTGAATGCCATCAACTCCCCGCGGTGGCCGTAGTGGATGACCATCAGAAACTGCTGGGTATACTGAGACGGTCAGATCTCACCAGGGCACTGCAGGAGAAGGCCGATGCCGATCACCTCAAGTCGCAGGGTATTGTCGGCGGCGATGAGATTCGCTCGATGCCGGTGCTTACCCGAACCCGGCGGCGGCTCTCCTGGCTCAGCCTGAACATATTGTTGAACATTATCGCTGCCAGTGTCATCGCCTTGTACGAGGACACATTGAGTGCGGTAATTGCGCTGGCCGTATTTCTGCCCATCGTGTCGGACATGAGCGGCTGCTCGGGCAATCAAGCGGTGGCCGTCAGCATGCGCGAGCTCTCCCTTGGCATCGTCAAGCCCTATGAAGCAGCCCGGGTCTGGCTACAGGAAGTCAAGGTCGGTCTTATCAACGGTTTCGTTCTCGGCTGCCTCATAGCACTCGCAGCCTACATATGGAAAGGAAATTACTACCTGGGCATAGTTGTCGGTGTGGCACTCATGTGTAACACCTTGGTGGCGGTCTCGCTCGGCGGCACTATCCCGTTGCTGCTGAAACGCATGAAAGTCGATCCAGCCGTCGCTTCCGGTCCAATACTCACCACGGTCACCGACATGTGCGGCTTCTTTCTGGTGCTTAGTGTGGCCACCATTTTTCTGCCGCAACTGACAGGGATGTGAATATGGATTGATTTCGCTCTGGCTGTAGTAGCTGTCGAAATGGCGTGGAATCAGCTGAACCGATTCCACCTCTTTTCGACATCTTGCCTATAGATTCAACGTGTCGGAAATACCACCCATCGTGCGGGAAAACGCCGCTCGAATCGAACCCAGGGACCCTGGCCCGCTTTTAGATATCGCTTGCCCGGATGAGAACCGAACCATCCTCTTCAAATACTTGATTCTCGATAAGCGTTCTGGCTGCCTCTTGAATAGCCTCTCGATGCTGAACTACGGACTGCATGGGATCTTCTTTTGAAGCACCGTACCTATCTATCATAATCTCCAGGGAGATCCGACACAGGATGCGTTTTTTATCTACCTCCGCAGCAATAGTCGCCACTTTTGTCATGGGATTCCAGCACTCAAGTCTGGGGAAACTAATCCCTGTCCTATCCGATACAGAGGGTCGATGAGGAGTCAGTTGCATAGCAAGCCCCGCTTGCTGGGGCCGCGCAGCTCAATTGCGACATAGAGGGTATGGATATGAATCATTCTTTCACCAAGTTGCGAGAAAACATAGGCTGTACTGATGATTGAAGCCGCCAGGCACTGTTCATATCCTGGTCACGCCAGATAGAAAAAAAGCAGCAGTCAAGCCTATGCCGGGAGAGGGCTTTGTCATTTTACTGCTATACCCTAACAGGTAAACGGGGGGAAAACACTAAACATCCACCTGTTCAATCCGCTCACATACCAGCAGCTAAGCCGCTTTACTGCCCAGATCAGGTGCGATAAATCATTTACTCAATCCAGTTTGCTCACTATGATTCTAGCTGATTGAATCAATATATCTGCAACAGGAGGTGTATCGTGCCTGTCAATACCGGGATCAAGGACGCCAGCTTACCCGGAGCAAAGGAACAGCAGATGCCTCAATCGTGCGGGCCATCCTACATGCTGCCACCCTCCTATTTCAGCCCTCAGGCGGCTGTCACTCTGGATCGGATGTTCAACGCATACATAGCAAATCTAACCGGGGGCACTGACCCCAGGGTAGTACCGCTGGCATTTTTGGATTGGTGGGTAAAGCTGGCCTGGTCGCCGGGCACTCACGCACGTCTTAGCGAAAAAGCCCTGCGCAAGATGATCCGATTCTCCGTGTACGCGGCTCAATCGATGACCGATCCCGGACACACGCCACCCGCGGTCGAGCCGCTGCCTCAGGATCAGCGGTTCCGCTATCCCGGCTGGCAGAGTTGGCCCTATAATCTCTTGAGCCAGTCGTTCCTGCTTACCCAACAGTGGTGGGCCAACGCCACCACCGGTGTACCGGCACTGACAAAGAACCAGAAAGATGTTGTCACATTCGTGACGCGCCAGTTGCTCGACTTGGTTTCCCCGTCCAATTTTCCGCATACCAACCCGGAAGTCATTGAAGCAACCATAAAGGAGGGCGGGGCGAACCTGGTTCGCGGTCAGCATAACTTATGGAATGATTGGATGCGGCTCTCGCAGGGGCAAAAATCGACCGACAGCGAGCTGTTCAATCCTGGCGAACAGGTCGCCGTGACGGCGGGAAAGGTGGTTTTCCGCAACCATCTCATAGAGCTGATCCAGTATTCTCCCATGACTGACAGGGTTTACCCGGAACCTCTGCTGATCATTCCGGCATGGATAATGAAGTACTACATCCTCGACCTTTCCCCCCACAACTCGCTGATCAGGTATCTGGTACAACAGGGCCACACCGTATTTCTTTTGTCGTGGCGCAATCCAACCAGCGATGACCGCAATTTGGGCATGGAGCACTATCTGCGCGACGGTGTCATGGCTGCGCTTGAAGCGGTTGCCAATATCCAGCCCGGCCAGCCGGTACACGCGGCCGGCTACTGTCTAGGTGGAACTTTGCTGTCGATTGCCGCCGCGGCCGTGGGTCGCACTTCTGACCGGCAGCTCAAGACGGTCACCCTGCTGGCGGCCCAAACGGACTTCAGCGAGGCGGGCGAGTTGATGCTGTTCGTCAATGAGACCCAGGTGAGTTTTCTCGAGAGCATGATGTGGGACCGCGGGGTACTCGACAGCCGCCACATGTCGGGGGCATTTCAGCTGTTGCGTTCTAACGACCTGATCTGGTCGCGCATGGTACGGGACTACCTGCTGGGAAACAGGCAGCCGGTAACCGATATGCTGGCCTGGAACGAAGATCAGACGCGGATGCCGTACCGCATGCATTCCGAATATCTGCGCAGGCTTTTTCTCAACAACGACCTGGCCGCCGGCCGCTACCAGGTGCAGGGAAAACCGGTGGCGATCAGTGATATCCAGGTGCCAATATTTGCGGTCGGCACTGAATCCGATCATGTCGCTCCCTGGAGGTCGGTTTACAAGATCAATCTGCTGGCCAATTCACAAAGGGTAACCTTCCTGCTCACCTCGGGCGGTCACAATGCAGGGATTATTAGTGAGCCGGGACATCCGCACCGGCATTACCAGATTGCCTCGCGGCCCGATCACGGAGTTTACGTGGATCCGGACACCTGGCAACAAAAAACACCCTATAATGAAGGTTCCTGGTGGCCTGCCTGGCAACGGTGGCTCGCAGTGAAATCCGGCGATCTGGTCGCTGCGCCGGAAATGGGAGCGCCGCAAGCCGGCTACCCGCCCATCTGCGACGCGCCCGGCACTTATGTGCATCAGAAATAGACCGCGGTCTTCTTTTCAGATGAGTCAAACATCAGCCGGAATCAGGTTTGGAGGCGATCTGTTTCTCGGTACAGCATCTGTTTCTGCCGCTTCGCTTGGCCAGATAGAGCGCTTCGTCGGCGCGCTCAAAAGGCGTTTTGCGGCCATCGCCCTGCTGAAATGAAGCCACTCCACAAGAGACCGTGATATTCACCCGGCTGTTCCCTGAGCGAAAAGGCTTCTGCTCCACCGCCAGCCGGATCTTCTCCGCCACCGACCTGGCCCCTTCCAGATCTGCTTCCGGCAACAGGACGACAAACTCCTCTCCGCCGTATCGCGCGGTAAAATCGACCTGCCGCGTGGAATTTTTCAAATGCGTCCCGATTACATGCAAAACCTTATCACCGGCCAGGTGGCCATAGGTGTCGTTCACCTTTTTGAAATGGTCCACATCGACGACTATCATGCTGAGGGGGTTGGTGTATCGGTTCCAGCGCGCATACTCTTCCTGCAGACGGCGATCGAATGCATGGCGATTGTGCAGTCCGGTCAGCGCATCGGTGAAGGCTTCGGTTCTGGCTTTTGCAATGGATTCGTGAAGCCTGCCCTGCTCCTGCTCCATATCCTCAAGCCGGGTCGTCAGTAAAACGATGCGCTGTTCGAACTGAAGAACCAACTGTTCAGTCTCGCTGCGATGACCACGCAGCTTCTCCTGAATCAGCTCGAGCCTGTTTGAAATGGAGAATTTGAGATCGTCAAGTGCAACGGACTGATCCACGCTATCCCGCAACTCACCGACCTGCTGCTGCATCTCCTGATCGATTTTTCTACCGCCCTCGATCAGCAGGTGTCCTGTGCTGTCGATACCGGCAACTTCCTGATCCAGCTCCCGCAGCTGCTCGGTCATCTGCACCAGAAACTTCTCCACTCCCTGCCGCTCCTGCTCGGCCTGGACCTTAGCATGCTCCACCAGCTGTACAATCTCAGTCAGCAGCGGAACGATATCTGCCTCGGTAATCTCTTTACTCAACCGCGCTTTAAGCACCTGCACCCTAGGTTGCAATTCCGGGTTCAGATCCAGCTGCTCAACCAGTTGCCTCAGTACATGATTTACCGGTGGGAGCGAGCTCGGCTGCGAGCCGCTCTTTTCAGCGGAGAGGAGTTGCGCCAACTCTACAGCCAGCGTTTCCAGTTCGCGGCTGGTTTCGGCGATATCTGCCCGCGCCACCAGTCCGCGGAACTCTCCCGCCGCAGACGTCGACTGCTCCAGCCGATCCAGCAAGAAGCGAAATAGCCGCCGCCCGTCGATCGACTCATTCTTGTCTGCCTGGTCTGCCTCCCGAGCCAGGCTGCGCTCACCAGCCGACCGGTCACTGCTGACCTTCTCCCTTGCAAACAGTTTACCGAACAGGCCGGCTGCCTCTTCCCTGCGTTGCTCTCCGGGTTCTGCCATCGCCTCCAGCAACAGCGTTTTGGCACGCTGCAGAATTTCCGGTTTTACCGGCCGGGTTCCCAGCAATTTGGTCAGATTTTGTGCGCGTTTTTGCAGCGCTTGAGGAAGGCTGGCTTCGCTGATTATCTGGGAAATCAAATCCTCTGCCGGTAAAGCTGAATCCCGGGTCCTCTTTTCGCCTGCCTGTTCCGCTCTACGTGTAATCTCTTCCACCGCCTCCAGCAGGGATTTTATATCCTGTTCGCCCCGGACCCGGTTTCTCAGCTGTTCCAGTCGCTGGTCCAATTGCACGTCGATACCGTCGCCAATGAACGAAATACGGGATATACAACGCCTTAGAGACGACTCCACCGACTGCCAGCGCCGCTCCTTGTGTTCCAGATCCGCCAGACTATCGAAGTACTTTTTTTTCCAATCACCCGCTGGTTGACTCATGGCATTTTTACTTTCGTCGATTAGATTAGTGTAGCTATCGGCAACGATATAGCGCGGGTTTAACCTGAACAGGTTGGTACACAAGTGGGCCATGCGGATAGTTCTGTAATTCTCAGAGCCCCGCTATTGGGTCAAGGCGCCCGAAGGAAGTCCTCCGTCGAGGAGGCTTCGCGCTACCCTTGGGGTGCAAGGCACACTGCGCAGAGAATGGCATGCCTTTTTCAAGGAGTGCAACGCAGCATTGGCCCGATAGCGGAGCTCCCTATGGGCCGGCCCACTAGACCCCAGCCTCCCCGACGCACTACAATCGGCGAGGCTTGTTGTGTTCCCAACAAGATTCAAGTCTGGCCTCCCACTGACGTATACAGTACTTATTGACAACCATCTCTTACTTATCCAACAGGAGACCCTGCTTGAGTTCCTACACAATGACGCACCTGAAACAGCTGGAACAGGAGAGTATCCACATCATTCGTGAAGTGGTCGCCGAGTTCCGCAACCCGGTAATGCTCTATTCTGTCGGCAAAGACTCGGCGGTGATGATCCGCCTGGCGCAGAAAGCCTTCCATCCGGGGAAATTCCCCTTTCCACTGATGCACGTCGACACAGGGTATAAATTCCCGGAGATGTACGAGTTTCGGGACAATTACGTCAAGAGCATCGGTGCCAGGCTGATTGTCGAATCCAATGCTCAGGGCGCCGAAAACAGGCCTCATCCTGCACGTATCGGCAACGACAAGTGCTGCCAGCAGCTGAAAACCCGCGCTCTGCTCGATGCCATCGCCAAGCACAACTTCGACGCGGCTTTCGGAGGCGCCAGACGTGACGAGGAGAAGTCCCGGGCCAAAGAACGCTTTTTCTCCATACGCGACGAGTTTGGCCAGTGGGATCCCAAGAATCAACGTCCCGAGCTCTGGAACCTGTATAACGCCGATATCGGCGACAAGGAGAGCGTGCGCATTTTCCCACTAAGCAACTGGACCGAGCTGGATGTGTGGCAATATATAAAGCTGGAGGATATCCCTTTGGTTCCGCTGTACTTTTCACAACCGCGACCGACGATCGAGTCAGGTGGAATAACCATCCCCTTCGAATACGCGAAGCTGGTCGATCCCGAAGGAAGACTGGAGTTATCCAAAAGCAAGAGCGAACTGGTTCGCTGCCGCTTCCGCAGTCTCGGATGCATCCCCTGCACCGGGGCGGTGCGATCCGATGCCGAGAATATAGACGACATTATCCAGGAGGTGGTCGACGCCAGGCGCAGCGAACGGGAGAACCGCATTATTGACACGACCAGCGACTCTTCCATGGAACAGAAGAAGCGGGAGGGGTACTTCTGATGGAGAGCAAACTGGACCTTACCGCCTACGAGAACAAGAGTCTGCTGCGCTTCACCACCAGCGGCAGCGTGGACGACGGCAAGAGCACGCTGATCGGGCGCCTGCTTTACGAAACCAACTGCATCTTCGAGGACCAGTTCGCCGCAGTCGAGAAGACCAGCCAACAGCGCGGTGATGCGCGGGTGGATCTGGCTCTGCTACTGGACGGCCTTGCCGCCGAGCGCGAGCAGGGGATCACCATCGATGTGGCGTACCGCTACTTCACCACGGCCAAGCGCAAGTTCATCATCGCGGACACCCCCGGGCATGAGCAGTACACCCGCAACATGGTTACCGGCGCATCGACCAGCGAACTGGCCATCATCCTCATCGACGCTCGCTACGGTGTGGTCACCCAGAGCAAGCGGCACGGTTTTCTCATCTCCCTGCTGCAGATTCCGCATCTGGTGGTCGCGGTCAATAAGATGGATCTGGTGGATTACAGCGAAGCGGTGTTTCAGAAAATCGTCGCCGACTATTCCGAGTTTTCACAAAAGCTCGATATCCACGACATCAGCTTCATCCCGATCAGTGCGCTGGACGGCGACAACGTAACCACACGCAGCACGAACACACCCTGGTACGACGGGCATACCTTGTTGCACATGCTGGAAAACGTGCACGTCTCAGCAGACAAGAATTTTATCGACTTCCGTTTTCCGGTGCAGAGCGTAGTGCGGCCGAACCTGGACTTCCGCGGCTTCAGCGGCAGCGTCGCGTCGGGCACCATCAAGGTCGGCGAAGAGATTGCGGCGCTGCCCTCGGGCAAGATCTCGCGGGTAAAGTCCATCGTCACCTACGACGGCGACCTGGAGGAGGCATTCGTCGGCCAGGCGGTGACGCTGACACTCGAGGATGAGATCGACGTCAGTCGCGGCGACATGATTGTACGCCGGCACAACCTGCCCCACGTAAGCAACGAATTCGACGTGAATTTGTGCTGGATGGATGAGCAGCCGATGAATCCGCGCTCCCACTATCTGCTCAAGCACACCACTCAGAAGGTCAAGGCTTACATATCGGGTATTCAGTACAAGATCGATGTCAACACCCTGCACCGTCAACCCAGCGACCACTTCGACCTGAACGAAATCGGACGCGTCACGATCAAGACCGCGCGCCCCCTGTTCTTCGACAGCTACAAGGCCAACCAGAGCACCGGCAGCTTCATACTCATCGACCCGCTGAGCAACCGCACAGTGGCCGCAGGCATGATCCGCGGGCAGAGCCGCGACGTGAAAAGCGTCACCCATACCCGGCATGCCGAGAGTCAGCGCTCGACCAATGTTCATTGGGAGGGCGGCATGATCTCGGCACAGAGCTGGGAGCAGCGCAACGGTCACAAGGGTGCCGTGATCTGGTGCACCGGACTGTCTGGAGCAGGTAAATCGACCGTGGCAAAAGGGCTGGTCAACACGCTGTTCGCCAGGGGATGCCAGGTCATGATGCTGGATGGCGACAATGTACGCCACGGCCTCTGCGGCGACCTAGGCTTCAGCGATCAGGACCGCTCCGAAAACATCCGGCGGGTGGGTGAAACCGCTCGCCTGTTCTACGAGCAGGGTAACATCGTCATCTGCACCTTCATCTCCCCGTTCCATGAGGACCGCGACTTCGTACGCTCCATCATGGCGGACGGCGCCTTCCATGAGATCTTCATCAAATGCGATCTGGAGGTTTGCAAGCGGCGCGATCCCAAGGGGCTCTATAAGAGAGCGGCGAATGGCGAGATCAAGGATTTCACCGGCATCGACTCCCCCTATGAAGAGCCGCTAAACCCTGACCTCGTCGTGGAAACCGACATTCACAGCGTGGAATCGATCGTGACACAACTGGAAGCGTATCTGCGGGAGCACAACATTCTGGCCTGATTTTCACCGCAGGGAGCATTGCGGCAGGGGGTGCTCAAAGCCCCCTGTCTGCCAATAAATCAAGGTTCGTCCGACGGGATATATGACAAATTCTCAGAATAAACGCAGATATAAAACTTGTGTTTGTTTAAACTCTACAAAAGTGTGAGTTACTTCATACCTTTATAGGCTGTCAACGGGTCATGGTAGTGTTCCAGCATCTCCGTCTCACGCTGTTTGAGTTCCGCCAGTTTATCCATACGACCCGGTTTGATCAGCGGGCCCAGTGAATCCAGGTAGGGATGTTCTGCATTGGGCCAATAGATACTGAAGTCACCCATGTGGTCTCGGAAGCTCTTCAGCGGCTGCCCCAAACGCAGCACGCCGAGTTCACGACTGCGCCGCACATTCTCAAAATCCAGTTCGATTGGTATAATCTCTTCGTTGTTCTGTGCCTGATACATGACACGCCCGTCGGGACCACATACAACAGAGCGACCACTGCCACCCGCATCCAGGCCATTTACATCGAACATATAGCACTGGTTGACCGTTGCCATTGCACGGCAGATGGCAAGTTCCGTGTCGCGGTCGATGGTCCCGGTCAACGTCGGATGGAGAATCACTTCCGCACCCATTACCGTCAGGGTACGCACAGTTTCCGGAAACCACATGTCGTAACAGATGGATACGCCGAAACGACCGACCTCGGGAACATCGAAAATACAGTAGTCATGCCCCGGAGAGACACCCTCTTCGTAAGGATAGAAAGGAAACATCTTGCTGTAGCGTGAAACGATCTCGCCCTGTGGATTGATCACAGTGGCGGTGTTGTAAATCTCTTCGCCGCGCTGTTCAAAAACTGAACCCGGCAGCAGCCAGATCCCGTATTTACGCGCCATCGCCGCCATCTCCGCTTCGAAAGTTCCCGGGAATGCCTG
>Ga0316201_10000955_pt1 | contig 18371 bp, 9 predicted proteins | sample CS6wburrow_MG_FD_204516 | JGI IMG/M metagenome (GOLD analysis project Ga0316201, IMG submission 204516) | Coastal sediment microbial communities from Delaware Bay, Delaware, United States - CS-6 worm burrow | ecosystem: Environmental > Aquatic > Marine > Coastal > Sediment | place: USA: Delaware... | reverse complement strand
GACAGCTGGATGTTCCTGGTGGTCAAGCGGAGAACCGGCCTGGGAACGGTCAACCTCAGGATTCGCGAAGCCGACACCTTCACCGCCCAGGGCGGTGCGGCGGTCCTGCCGGGCCTGGTGACCGGCGCGCCCAGCTTCGGCCGCTTTCCCGAATTTGCCGGCCCTACCCTCGTGATACCCTCGCGGGTGACGGTCGACCTGGTGGCGCGTTCGCTCAACCTGATGACCGCTGCCGGCGAATTCCAGCCGGGGTGGCCCGTCTTCGTCTTCCCGCAATCCTCCAGTCAGGGTGGCCTGACCCAGCCCCTGGTCTGGGACATGGATGGGTTGCCGGGCGATGAGATCGTCGTCGCGTCCGACTACGGCAGCGTGTATTTCTTTGCCGGCGACGGTTCCTTCACGACGGTCGATCTGGTTCTCAACCGTGCCCTGACCGCTCCGGTGGGAATCCGCTCCGGAGGCAAGAACCTGGCGGCGGTGGTGGACAAGCTGGGCGGCGTCCGCGCCTGGTCCCACGGACCGGTCCTGGAAACGAGCACGGAGCTGGGCCATTCCCTGCCCCGGCGACCGGCCGTCGGTCGCTTCGGACCCGGGGACGACGAGTCCCTGGTCGTGGCCTTTGCCGACGGCCATCTGACGGTGCTCGACGGCGCCTTGGCACCCTTGCCGGGCTGGCCCCGGGAGATCGGGGCGGCCGTGGGCGACGATCCGGTGCTGTGTGATCTGGATGACGACGGTTTCCATGAGATCATCGTGCCGGTGCTGGACCAGGCTCTCGGAAGATTGGCCATGCGGGTTTTCCGGGCCGACGGACAGCCGGGACCGGGAGACAATCAGATCCTGCCCGCCCCGGGGGGCGGATCGTGGCTGGCCCACGCGGGCGCCATCGTCGCCGGCGGGTATGCCAGCGACGACCTGCGGGTGGTCGTGACCGGAATCGGCGACAACGGCTTGTCCGGCGACATGGCCGCCTGGTCCCTGGGTCACGGGTCGCTTCAGGCCGCCGGCGGCGTCTCGGGTCTGACCCTGGCCGGTCTGGACATCCGCGCCACGACCACCCAGGGCAACCTGGTGCCGGACGTGATCCAGCTGCCCAATCCTGTTGCCTGGAACTTCCTCGACGGCGGGGGGACCGAAGTCAGCACCCTGCTGAGCCTGCAGTGGAACGAGATTCTCTACGGTGTCACCTCCCTGCCGGGATCGCTGACCGCCTGGTTCGGCGTCACCGTCGACGGCCGCCCGCTGACCGGCCGCCACGGCCTTTCGGGCGGTGGCAAGACCGAGCCCGGATTCACTTCGTCGGGCTGCATGCTGGTGCCGGGCGACGACGGTTCGTTCCTCCGCGTCGAAATTCTCGACCGCAATCTGGGTATCCTGCCGGTGGCCGCGCGCAAGAGTTCGAGCGCTTTCTGGCTCGTGGCCCGTGGCGACACACGCAACACCGGCGCCTATCCGGTACGGCCGGTGGTTTCGGCGGCGCCCGCAGACATCGTTGTCCCGGGCGGCCTTGAGGTCTACCCGAATCCCGGCAGCGGTCGGTTCAATTTCCGGATCGCGGGTCTCGAGGATGCCGGCGACGTCACCCTTGAGGTTTTCGATCTCAGGGGGCGGCGGGTGGCCGAGCTGTCGGGCCGCACGGGCGCGGCTCTGGTCACCTGGGACGGTACCGGTCGCGGCGGCCGGCCCCTGGCCGCGGGAACCTACCTGGCGGTGGCCCGCAGCGGCGGTCGGCAGTGGGTGACCCGGGTGGCGCTCACCCGCTGATTCCACGGATTTTGCGACTTTCCCTCTCCCTTGCCGGGGATATCCGTGATAAATTTCGGGCATGGGCAACAACAAGCATCCCCGCGACAACTACTGGAACCTCCTGGACGCCTCCGAAGCGGCTCTGGCGCAGGGCGATTTTCCCGCTGCCGAGAGGTATTACCACCTGGCTTCCCGCTGCCGTGAGGAATCCCCCGGCCGGGTCTTCTTCACCGAAAAACTGGGGGACGGGCTGCGCGGTCTGCTGAACCGTCGCAAGAGCCGTGCGGAAGTCGCCGCCGCTTCGCCTGCCGGCCGCTGGGCCCTGCGCTCGGATGAATTGCTGGAACGGTTCCTCGCCGCCGGGGAAAGCGTCGTCCGCGAGGGTCTGCGCCTGTCCGAATTGCGGCCTGAGGACGACGCCGAGCACAACCAGCCGATCCTGGAAACGGCGCTCTTCCTCGTCGCCGGCAGCCGGATTTTCCAGGAGGAACCATCCTCGGCGGTTCCCCTGCTCAAGGGCGTGTTTCGTACGGCCCGGCGTACCGCGCGACCCTTCGACGTCCAGCTGGTCCGTCACGACATCCCGCTGACCGAGGAGGATCGCCTGTGGTTGGCCCGGCGTGGGAGCGAGGTCCTCGAGATCTTTCTGGAACACGGCCGCCTGGAGATGGGGTCGGCCGCGGCGCAGGATTGGGCACGGGCGGTCCTGCAGCTCCTGCAGCCGGAGTACTTCGGCTCGAGCAGCCGCCTGCAGGAGGAACGGTGCTGGCTGGAGGCGGTCAGTTCCGACCGTTTGCTGGGTAAAGCCCCGGAAAGCGTGGACCTTTACCGCACCTACCTTCAAGTGAATCCTGAAGTCGGCGCGAGGGCCGATGAAGCCCGGGTCCGCCTGCTGGAGCTGCTGGGCAACACCGACACGATTCATTTTCCGGTTCCCCGCTATCGCGAGGCCCTCGGCGTCATGCAGTCGACGGGCCTGTCGGCCGACAGCCAGTTGTCCGCCCGCCACCAGGCGGCCACCGCGTGCATCGCCTACCGCCGCCCGGAGCCGGACGCCGTGATGGCCGGTTCGCTGGCCTGGGCTTCGCTGGCCGTCGAACCGGACGGTCGGGTGGCGGCGGTCTTCTGGTGGGACGGCGAACCCCGTGACCTGGCCTTCTGGCGTTCCGGCGACGACACCGGACCGATCGACGAGTTCCTTGCCCCCTGTGAAGGCCGGCTGGTCGCCGTCGATGCGACGGTCAACTCGGGGATGCTGGCGACCTGGTCGGCGACACCCGGTCCGTGGGCCGTTCACGACTTCATCCTCGCCCTTCTCGAAAGCAGCTTGCCGGCCAGGGGATTGAGCGCCGACACGCTGCTCGGCCTGGGTCTGGCCGAGACCGGTCCCTGGCGTGCGGGCTGGGACGCGCGCGTCGGGCATCCCGACCTCGAGCCGCCCCGGAGTTCCTCGCTGCCCGAAACCTGGCGCCAGGGACCCGGTTCAAGTGCCCTCCTCGGCGGTTTGGCCTGGCTGGCGGTGCGCACCGGCGTCGTGGCGAGTGATCCGACCCTGCGGGCCGGCATCGGGGAGATGGCTCGCCGGGGCGATGCGGCCGCGCGGTTCGTCTACGATTTTCTGACCCTGGACCGCAGCGCGAGCCTCGCTCTTGATGCCTCCTTCGAGCCCTGGATGCTGCCCCTGCTGTGGACCCGGCCCGATCCCTACGGCTGGTCCGGAGCGGCGCACGCCGGCGGACCGCTGGCTCCCGATCCGGGGATCCGCCCCGACCTGGTCCGCAACGACCTGGCGATCGTTTCGACCGGGGACCCGGCGCCGGTGCTGGCCGCCTGGGCCGAAGGCCAGTCGAAAATGCGCCTCGTCCTCGACCGGTCCGACCGCCTCGATTCCCTCGCCGGCGTGACCGGTGCGGCCGTCGGGCCGGTGACCATGATACCGCGCGAAGGCACCGTCCACTCGCTGGCGGCAGCGCTGGATCTGCTGGAAGACCTGCTCCAGGGCAACCGCACGGACCAGGACGCCATGATCCCCTTGTTCCACTGGCTGCGGCTGGTGGAAACCCACAACGGCGATCTCATGGATTTTCGCCAGGTGAGGCCGCGGCGCGAGGAAGCCATACCGCTCTATGACCGCTACGCCGAACTCGTCAGGACGCTGCCCCGCGAAGCGCCCAGCCTTGCGGTCGACGACCGCCGGGAATCCTGGGCCGGTCAGTTCAGTCAGCGGGTCCGCAAGGCGGGGCTCGTCGCCGGGACGGTCGATCAGCTCGTCATCGTACCCGCCGACCTCGACAGCCTGTGGGGCGTCTTCGAAGGCAGCGACGCTTCGTGGGTCTTTCTGGACAGCGCGGCCGTGCACTGGGCCGTGCTGAACGAGGGGCGGATCGGTATCCAGGAGCTGCATGCCATGCTGCACAGCCGCGGGCGGCGCCACCTGTCGCTGCTGACCGGAGCGGTGTGGCTACGGCCCCAGCTCGAAGACCTGCTGTCCCGCTGGCTGGGCGTCTTCGGGACGGCCTACGCTCTTTCCCTGACCGACCAGCGGCCACCGCTGTTGAAGATGGCCGACCGGGGTGTCCACCCGCACGCCGAGTTCCTGATCGCCGAGGCCCTGGCCGGACAGGCGACCTGGGTCGACCGCAGCTTCGGGGAGAATGGCGGCGGCACGATCGTCGTGCCCGAGACGGGCCCGAGTTCCGGCTTCTGGAAAGCAGTCCAGAGCGGTGACATACCGTTGACCGGGCAAGGATGGCGATTCCTGAGCGGGGAAACCTACTTGCCCCCCGAGCCGGACGCCGGCGGCTTTCTGGCGGTACCGGCCCTGGCCAGCCTCGATCCGGAGGCCGCCCCGCTGGCCCGCGGTGATGCGCGCGCGGACTGGGCGCAGGCCGACCGGGATCGCGAGGCCTTCAGCGCGTGGCGCCGGCATCTTTGCGCCCTGGAGATCGGCGCCCTGATGGCCGGTCCCTGGACAACCGTCGGTATTCTCGACACGCGCTGGTGGCGCCTGCTGATGCCCGCCGCGGGCGAAACGCAACCGCCGGGCGACAGCGCGGCGACACCCTGGAACGGGGAACTGGCCTCGCATCTTGCCACGCGGGGCGCTGCGCGTCCGTTCGACCTGCCCGGCCGTGCGAGCGGCGACGGCAATCGCCTCGACACCCGCATCGCCGCCCTGGTCGACGGCTGGCTCAACCGCCAGTACCGGCCTTTGAGCCTGGCCGACGGCCGGGAGGGCAAAGCGGGGTTCGCCGGATCCGATTTCCGGGGCGGAGCTCATCTCGTCCTGGGCGATGATCCCGAATTCTGGCCGCGACTGAATCAGGTCGTCGCCGAGGCCTGGGAACGAGGCCAGCTGAACACCTGGATCCTCGTGGTCGCCGACCAGGCTCCCCCGGGGGCCGCGGCGGTGATCGCCGCCTCCGGCACTGCGGGCATATCGGTGTGGATGGGGGACGATCCGGGAGCTTCCATGCCGGCGCCGGTGGTGTGGGTCGAACCCGAGGATTTCCTCGATCCGGATCTGCGCGCGTATCTGCTCGAGCACCGACCCGATACCGTGGTGGCCCAGGACATCCAGGATTGGCTGCCGGGACCGGAACGGGACGCCCAGGAAACCGCGTTGTCCCTGCGGACGCTTCTCGACTGTACTGCCGGCACGGTGGTGCTGATGGGACGGGGACTGCCCGCTTCCTGGACGGATTTCCTGGCCGAGTCCTGCCGGGCGAAGATCCACCGCAGCCGTCAGCCGGCTGACGCCGATGCGGCGCCGGCCGCGCTGTTTCTGCCGGTCGGGACGCCGGCCCGGCCCTGTCTGGATGCCGGCCACGCCCGCCATCCCGCGGAGGTCACCCGTCGCCTCGCTGGGCTGCTGACGAGTCTGCGCGCGCTCGTGGCGTTGCCCCCGACCGGCGGCGCCAGTGAGACGACCGAAGCCCCGGCCCCGGCGGAAAATCAGCTGCTGCCGACCCTCTGGTTGGGCCAGCTGGCCGGACTGAGTGTCGCCGATGTTGCCGACGGCGTCCGCATTCTGCGGTGGGCCGCCCGGCTGGCCGGCGATAGTCTGTCCTGGGCGGGGTCGGCCGCGACCACCGTGGCGCACCACCAGGGCGGACACACGTTGCTGATTCCGCGGCGCTATGCGGACCTGGAGAACGAACTCGCCCTGCTCGAGAAGAATCTCGGGATCCTGCTGCCGCTGTGGCTCGGTCAAGGACTTCCGGGTCGTCAGACCTGGATCGATCTCGAGACACCGCCGGCGGCGGTGGACTCCGGCGAGCTGGCTCTGGTCGACAGCTTCCTGGCCTTCGCCGGCGCGGCCGCAGACGAGGCCACCGGACTGATCTATGCCTGCCCGCGCGGTCTGATCCACTCCACCCAGAGGATCATCGGCAGCACCGGGCCCGTCGAAGACCTGCTCATGTCCCTTGACCGCCAGCTGCGGATCTTCAAGGCCCGTCTGGCCGACGTGATGGCCTCGGCACAGGAGACGGGGGACGGATTCAAGGTGGTGACCGGACTGGTCGACCTGCGGCCCGAAGAGCAGTCGTTCCTCAGCCTCGGCGTGGCTCTGGGCTACTGGCGCTGGCTGGGTCCCGCCGGTGAAGGCACCATGCAGCTGGTCGATCTGCTGACGCTGGCGGACAGCCCCACGGCCAAGAACCCATCGGCCGGCTGGGCGCTGCTGCAGGACGAGCTCGCCGATCGGTATCCCCAGGAATCCGCGTCCGCCAAGGCGATCGGGCCCCGGGCGGGTACCGCCGCCGGTTCCACCCGGCCGCGGGGTGGACTGCGCTCGCTTCTGAACCGGGGCATGGAGAGCAGCGATGATCTGGATCCGGTGGTGGCCCGCGTGGCGGGTCTGGCCGGCGGCGAGGACGACGCGACGCTGCTGGTGCTCAAGGGCCTGCTGGGAACCGGGCGGCACGCCGCGTTGGCCCGGGGTATCCTGCGGGTCAGGCATCGGACCGCCGATCCCGGCGAGGTGACGTTCTACTGTCCTGACGAAGCCGTGGCCGCCATGCTGTCGCGCGAACTGCTGGTCCACGGCTTGTCCGGCCCCCTGGATATCAGGGTGCCGCTCGGCACCGCGGCGCTGCCCCTGGGGCAGGCGGGCCCGGTGGCGAAAGCCGACCCGGCCAACGCGCTGGTGGTCATGTGCGAGGCCCAGCGGTTCGATGCGGAGACCCGTTACCGCATCGCCCAGGCTGGCCGGGGCCGGCGGCTGCTGATGACCATCGATCCGGCCGCGATGACCGAGGGCTGGGAACACCTGTTCCTGACCACGCCGCGGGCCAGCGAAATCGTCGAACTCGGCGTCCAGCGCCTGATCGCCCGTCGTCTGTGGTCCGAGGTCCGGTTGCTGGCGCCGACAGAACACCAGATAAAGGGTGGCTCCCGCAGCGGCGAGAAGGGTGTCCTGGTCTCCGACTACGCCGCGAATCTGGACCAATGCCTGGCGCGCGTCGGACTCGAATTCCAGGAGGGGAAGATCAGGACTCCGATGAGGTTGACCGCGCCGATGCCGGCCGATCTGGAGTACCTGGGCTCCTCGATCCGGAACCGCGGCTGGCTGGCGGTGCTGGAAAGCCGCGTCGAGAGTCTGCTGCTGCCGGGGCCGCGCGAGTTCCTGGCGGCCGTCGCCGACCATCTGGCCCTGGGGGGTGAACCGGTTCCCGTCTTCGGCGCCGCGGGCGATCCGGATCCGGACGCGGCCGCGGAAGTGGCGGACGCAGGAGCCGAGCAGACCGCGGCCCACTCTCAGCTGCTGCCCCATCTGCTGGGAACCGAAGGTGCTGCGGACTGGAGAACCTGGGCCGCGGAAAATCCCGTGGCGCCGGAGACCACCCTGGTGGAATTCGCCGGCTTGATCGCCTCGACCCCGTGGGCGAACACCTTCCTGTCCCGTCCGGAAAATCGCCAGCGTGTCCGGCGCCTGATCGATGAGTGGGGGAGTGAGCGTCTGGCGGCGCTGCGCGGGCTGCCGCTGCTGGAGGCCTGGTATGACCTCATGACCGACGATCTGCAGCTGTCGGTTCCGGCGCGCCAACGTCGTCCCCTGGTTGTGCTCACCTCCGCGGCGCGCCCCCTGGGGTGCCGTATGAAGGGCGGCGCCTACCTGTGCCTGGGCACCGAGCCGGATCGTCAGCACTACGAAGCCCTCGGGCGCGTGAACGAAAGCCTCCTGGTGCTCTACCAGGAGAGATCACCCTTGCCCGGCGAGTCACCCGATTGACCCGGGGGCGGCCGGTGAGCGCCTTGTCCCGACGCGACCCAAGGGCTAGCTTTCGCGGGACGGGGTGTCGGCCGCTGCCCGCGGCGCCCCGCTCGGTTCTTCGTTCGGTAAACTGCCAGAAGGAGACACGATCATGGACTTTCCGTTCGAGCCCTACCGCATCAAGGTGGTGGAGAAGATCCAGCGGATCAGCCGTGAGGAACGGGTCACGCATCTCCGCAACTCGGGGTACAATCTGTTCAAGATTCCCTCCGAAGCCATCTACGTCGATCTGCTGACCGACAGCGGGACCGCGGCCATGAGCGACCTGCAGTGGGCGGCGATGATGAGCGGCGACGAAGCCTACGCCTGCAGCAAGTCATTCGCTGAGTTCCAGGCGACCATTCGCGAGATCTTCGGTTACAAGCACGTTCTGCCGACCCACCAGGGGCGGGCCGCCGAGGCCCTGCTGTTCAACTGCGTCCTCAAGGAGGGCGACGTCGTTCCCAACAACACACACTTCGATACGACCCGGGCCAACGTCGAGAGCCAGCAGGCCATCGCGCTGGATTGCATCGGGGAGGGGCTCGATCCGGCCCTCGAAGCGCCGTTCAAGGGAGACATGTGCCTGGACAAGCTGGCCCGCGCCTTCGAGAAGTACGGTCGCGAACGTATCCCCCTGGTCATGCTGACGATCACCAACAACAGCGGCGGCGGCCAGCCGGTGTCACTGCAGAACATGCGCGCAGTCTCGGCTTTCTGCCGCGACCACGACGTGCCTTTGATCTACGATGCCTGCCGCTTCGCCGAGAACGCCTGGTTCATCCAGCAGCGCGAGGCAGGCTGCAGCGACATGACGATCCAGGAGATCTGCACGGAGATCTTCAGCCTCGGGCAGGGCTGCACCATGAGCGCCAAGAAGGACGGGCTGGTCAACATCGGCGGCTTCCTTTGTCTCGAGGACGAGGAGTGGGTGCGGCGGGCCACGAACATGTTGATCCTGCGCGAAGGGTTTCCCACCTACGGTGGCCTGGCTGGCCGGGACCTCGCCGCGGTGGCCCAGGGCCTGCGCGAGGTCCTGGACGAGGATTATCTGACCTACCGCATCGGTCAGGTGGCCCGGCTCGGCGAGAAACTGGACGATCTCGGGGTGCCCTATCTCCGGCCCACCGGCGGCCACGCGGTCTATCTTGACGCCAAGCGTGCCCTGCCGCACATACCGCAGTCGCAGTTTCCCGCGCAGGTGTTCACGGCCGCGCTCTACCTCGAGGGCGGCGTGCGGGGCGTCGAGATCGGCAGCCTGATGTTCGAGCACAAGGATCCCGACACCGGGGCCATGGTCAGCCCGGACATGGAACTGGTGCGGCTGGCGGTTCCCCGTCGGGTGTACACCCATACCCAGCTCGACTACGTCGCCGATTCCTGCGGGCGGGTCATGGAGATGGGCAAGCGGCTGCGCGGTCTGGAAATCACCTGGCAGCCGCCGGCGCTGAGGCATTTCACCGCCTCGATGCGGCCCGTCGGCGGCGGCAAAATGGTTGTCGAAGGCTGACCCCGCGTGGCGCTGCGAACGGAAATCCAGGGCCTGGAAACCCACCCCGAACTGGCGGTCTTCGTCCACGGCCGTCTCGACACGGCGTGCGACAATCTGGCGCTCGCGAACGATTTCGCGGCGGTGGTCGTCTGTGCCGACGAACTGCCGGGAGAACACAACGTCTGGTACGGTCTGGGCAGGGCTGCCGGCGATGTCACCGGCCGGCAGGTGACGATCTACTGCAGTGCACAGGAATTCCTGAAATCCGATCGGAGCCGGGAGGCAGGGCACCCGCCGACGGCCGTCTGGGAGCAATTCGACGCACCTGCGGGGGAGCGGGCGCGGGGTCCGGAGGCCTTTTCGGCGAAGGGCACCGACTGCCTGCTGCACCATCACCTGCTGGTGGTGCAGGATCTGGCGCGCAACGCGGTGATTCCCGAAACCATTCCAGCGAACCTGATCCAGGCTTTCGAGGCCTCCTGGGCGACGGGCGCGGACGGGCGGCTGGCACGGGCGGGCCTGCCCGGATTCTCCCTGACCGAGCGCCGGAGTCTGTTTTCCGCGCTGTTTGCTCCGGCAGGCATCCTGCTGCCGGATCACTGGCAGATTTTCGAGTCCCTGTGGGATGGCGCACTGACCGAGCAGCGCGACGTCCTGGCGGTGGTTCGCCAGTTGCCGCGCCTGTGACCCAGCCGGGGCCGGGGACGGGTCCGGCGCCGCCGGCGCCGCCCGGCGGGAATGCATTTGCTTTTTGGCGGGTGATGCCCCAATTTCATGTGGTTGAAGGCAATGGTTGACTGTATCCATATCCGGCAATTACGATGGTCTCAATTGACGGATTGGTCGGTCCTGTTCCTCAGAATTCCGCCTTGCAACCCACCTGCAGGGCCCAGAGCATACCTATTGGGAGGTTGGTTCATGTTCGGTGTTTCATCCCAGCGTCGTTGGGTTTCCATGCTTTTGATCGGCCTGTTGGCCGTGACGCTGATCGGCTTGACCGGTTGCGGCAAGAAGGAAGAAGTGGATCCCTACGTGTACGATTCCCTGCGCAGGGTCACCCGCGGTGACACGCTGAGCACGGAATTCCTCTTCGAGATCGACGCTCCCGAATTCGAGTACGTCCGCGGCAACGTCGCCATCGTCCGCGACGGGAATCTCCTGGAATTCGTGGTGGGTGAGGATCTGGAGAACAACTACCGCAACCTGGCCGGAACATTGCTCGGCGTGCGGAAGTCCTTCTCCCCGCCGCCGACCCACCTGGTCATCCAGCGCATCAAGCGCAACGGCGCCATCGAAGCCGACAGCCTGGCCGCGCCGGCGGACTACACGCTGCCGCGCCTGCTGCGCGCCGGTGCCGTGGACCTCGAGACTCCCGGCGCTCCCCTGCCCGAACTCGCCTGGAGTTCGAAGGCCATCAAGGAGGCCCGCGCGACCTTCCTGCCCGAAGAGGAGGACGACGACCTGAAGCCCATCCAGACCGGGATCGAGAACTTCACCTACGCACCCCGGCACGATCTGCCCGACTCGGCGAAGATGAACCCCGCGGCCGAGGACTATGCCTGGTACGCGGTGTTCGCCGAATCGACGGTGGAGATCACCAAGCTGACGCCCGGCGCCGACTGGATGCTGCACATGATGAAGGACATGGATTATCCCCTGATCGGTTCCTTCTCGCTGCTGACGCTCGAGGACGAATACAGCGTCCGCAAGATCGAGCACGAAGGCCTGGGTCACGTGGTCGGCACGATGCAGATCAACTGGTTCAAGTTCGGCAACACCTTCATCGAGGGCACCGAGCGGGAGTAGATTCCCGCCGCCGAGATCCGACACAAAAGGGCCGCCCTCCGGGCGGCCCTTTATTCAATTCGTACACGTTCGAATCAGATGAGGTCCTCCATCAGGCGCAGGTCCGACAGCACGGCCTTGCCCGAGAGCTTGCTCTTCTTGTCGAGGCTGCTGGTCTTGATCTTGTTGCCGACGATTCCCACCATGACCCCGTGTTCGCCGGCGAACAGGAGGTCGGTGGCCCTGTGGCCGAGTCGTGACGCCAGGATCCGGTCGTACCCCGAGGGCGAACCGCCCCGCTGGGTGTGCCCCAGGACAACCATCCGCACCCCCCGCTTGAGCCGCTCCTTGATCTCGAAAGCCACGTGGGGGGCCTTGCCGGCGCCTTCGGCCACGATGATGATCGCATGCTGCTTGCCGCGGCGGTAGCCGCTGCTGATGCGCTTGCACAGATCATCGATATCGTAAGGGACCTCGGGCAGCAGCACTTCCTCGGCCCCGGTGGCGATGGCCGTCTGGGCGGCCAGCAGGCCGTATGAGCGGCCCATGACCTCGATGACGAAGATCCGCCCGTGGCTCGTCGCGGTGTCGCGCACCTTGTCGACCGCTTCGATGGCGGTGTTCAGCGCCGTATCGAAGCCGATCGAGATGTCCGTCCCGGGGATGTCGTTGTCGATGGTGGCGGGCACGCCGACGACCGGCAGGCCGAAGCTGCGCGTCAGCTTGTTGCCGCCGCGGAAGCTGCCGTCGCCGCCGATGATCACCAGGCCGTCCAGCTTCATCTTCTCGATGGTTTTGCCCACCGGTGCGGTACCTTCGTCGGTGGCGAATTCCGGATAGCGGAACGTGCGGAGGATCGTGCCGCCGCGGTCGATGATTCCACTCACGTCGCGGGAGGTGAGCTTGCGGAAATCCCCCTCCGCCAGGCCCTCCCAGCCCCGCTGGATGCCGATGACCTCGGCCCCGAGGCCTCTGGCCCGCCGGACGACCGCCCGCAGGGCGGGGTTCATGCCGGCGGCGTCGCCGCCACCGGTCAACACGCCGATTCTCTTCATCGTCCTTCTCCTGTATCCGGACCGGGCGATTGCTCCGCGGCTGCAGCCTCGGCCGCTGCGGCGGAGTCCCGTTCCTGGCGTCGTCGTTCGTGCCACTGCCGGATCTTATCCATCCGGGCGGCCAGCTCCTTCTCGAATCCCCGACCCCGGGGAAGATAGTAGGCGACTTCCTGCAGGCTGTCCGGCAGACAGTTCATCCCGGTGATGCCCGCAGCGGTGTCGTGGGCGTACTGGTAGCCCTCACCGAACCCCAGACCCTTCATGAGACGCGTGGGGGCGTTGCGCAGCTGCAGCGGCACCGGCGGGTTGTGCCCGGTGGCGACCTCCTTGGCGGCGGCTTTCCAGGCACGGTACAAGGCGTTGCTCTTGGGCGCCAGCGCAAGGTAAACGGTTGCCTGGGCGAGCGCCAGGGCTCCCTCGGGCATCCCGAGGAAGTGGACGGCGTCGCGGGCGGCGAGGGTCCGGGCCAGGGCGTCCGGATCGGCCAGGCCCACGTCCTCGCTGGCGAACCGCACCAGCCTCCGCGCCACGTAGAGCGGATCTTCGCCGCCTGCGAGCATCCGCGTCAGCCAGTAGATCGATGCCTGGACGTCACTGTTGCGCAGCGACTTGTGCAGAGCGCTGATGATGTTGTAGTGCTCCTCGCCGGTCTTGTCGTAGCGCGCGGCGCGTGTCTGGATCACCGCGGCGGCGGCGGCCGCATCCAGCGGCGCTGCGGCAGCCGCGTGCTGGGGATCGGCCGCGACGGCCGCCGCCAGGGATTCCAGCAGCCCCAGGGCGGCTCGGGCATCCCCCTCGCTGATCTCCGCGAGCATGGCCACGGCGTCATCGCCGAGCTGCAGGGAGCCGCCGAGCCCCCGGTCCGCGGTCAGGGCCCGGCGGATCAGCACGGCGATATCCGCCGGCGCCAGCGGTTTCAGCACGAACAGCCGGGTGCGGGAGATCAAGGCGCTGTTGACCTCGAAGCTGGGGTTCTCGGTCGTCGCCCCGATGAGGGTGACGTCGCCCCGTTCGACCCAGGGCAACAGGGCGTCCTGCTGGGCCTTGTTGAAGCGGTGGATCTCGTCAAGAAACAGGATGGTCCTGGCGCCGGTGACCTTCTTGAGCTTCTCGGACTCCGCCATGACCGCCTTGAGCTCCTTCGAGCCGACCGCCACGGCGCTGTACTCGAGAAATCGCGCGCGGGTGTGCCGGGCAACCAGGCGGGCGACCGTGGTCTTGCCGCATCCGGGCGGTCCCCACAGGAGAAGTGAAGGGAGAGCGTCGCCGTCCAGCAGCAGGCGCAACGGGCCGCGCGGTCCCAGCAGGTCCTGCTGGCCGACGACTTCGTCGATCGTCGTCGGCCGCATGCGGTCGGCGAGCGGCGCGGTGGCGGCGAAGGGCTCGCCGGACCTATCGGGCGCTTCGTCCCGACCGTCATCTGGTGAAAAAAGGTCGCTGTTCATGACACCATTCTAACCCGAACCCCAAGCCTGGCAAGGTGAAGCTGTTGACGACCCGGGACCGCGGGTCTACCCTTGAGCAATCAAGCAGTGACAAGGAGTAGGATATGGCCACAGCCATCTTGATTGTTCTGGACGGCCTGGGGGTGGGCGGGGCTCCGGACGCCGACGCCTACGGGGACACCGGCAGCGACACCCTGGCGAACATGGCCGCCAGCGTCGGTGGTGTCCACGTTCCCCACTTGCAGGCCCTCGGTCTGGGCAATCTGCACACCATTGTCGGCGTGGACCCGGTGGCGGCGCCCCTGGCCGCCCACGGCCGGCTGCAGGAGGTATCGGCCGGCAAGGACTCCACCACCGGCCACTGGGAGCTGATGGGTCTGGAGATCAGCCAGCCTTTTCCGACCTATCCCGACGGGTTTCCCGCCGCGGTGATCGCGGAATTCAGTCGGCGAACCGGTTACGGGGTCCTGGGGAACAAGGCGGCCAGCGGGACCGCCATCATCGCCGAGCTGGGCGACGAGCACCTGGCGACCGGCAGCCTCATCGTCTACACGTCCGCCGACAGCGTCTTTCAGATCGCTGCCCACGACCAGGTCTGCGACCTGCCGGAGCTCTACCGGGTGTGCGCGGTCGCCCGCGAAATGCTGCAGCCGCCCCACCAGGTCAGCCGGGTCATCGCCCGGCCCTTCACCGGCCCGAGCGGCGCCTTCGCCCGGACCGCCGACCGTCATGACTACTCCGTCGTGCCGCCTTCCGGACTCATCCTGCCGTTGCTCCAGGATCACGGGGTGGCCGTCCGGTCCATCGGCAAGATCTACGACCTCTATGCCGGGACGGGCATCGACGAGACCTTCAAGTCCCGCAACAACGCCGAGGGCATGGCGCGGTTGCAGGAGCTGTATGCGAGCCAGGGACAGGCGCCGAACCTGATTCTCTTGAATCTGGTGGACTTCGACATGCTGTGGGGGCACCGGAACGACCCGGAGGGCATGAAAGGCGGGCTCGAGGCGTTCGACCGGTGGCTGGGGCCGTTCCTGGCGGGGATGCGCCGGGACGACTTGCTGCTGCTGACGGCCGACCACGGGAACGATCCGACGACCCCGAGCACCGACCACTCCCGCGAACAGGTGCCCCTGCTGGCCTATCTGGCCGGTCACGGCCCCGGATGTGATCTGGGGACGCGGATCGGCTTCATGGACGTCGCGGCCACCTTCGCGGAATTTTTCGGCGCGCCGGCGCCACGCAAGGGCGTCAGCTTTCTGCCCGCCGTCCGGAAAGGAAACCCAGCTTGAAAGACTCCTTCACGAATCTGGTCGCCGCCGCGTGCACGGCCCGCCTCAACAGCTATTCGCCCTATTCGGAGTTCCGGGTGGGGGCGGCCCTGCTCGCGGCCAGCGGCGAGATCTATACCGGCACGAATGTCGAGAACGCCAGTTTCGGCCTGTCCATCTGTGCCGAACGGGCAGCCGTCTTCAAGGCCGTGGCCGCCGGTGAACGGGAATTCACCGCTATCGCGGTCTGTGCCGATGGCGGTCGACCCACGCCGCCCTGCGGCGCATGCCGCCAGGTGCTTCTGGAGTTCGATCCGGACATGACAGTGATCACCGCCGGGGAGAACGGGTCCGCCGGCGACGTTCGCCGGCGCACACTGCGCGAGTTGATGCCCGACGCTTTCCTGACCTTCGTGGACGACGGTCCGGCGGCCGCCGACACCAAGGACGGTCGGTCATGAACATCCTGGAGATCATCGAAGCCAAGAAGGTCGGACGGGCCTTGACCGAGCAGGAGATCGGGTTCGTGGTCGACGGTTTCACCGGCGAGGCGTTCGCCTCCTACCAGATGGCGGCGTTCCTGATGGCGGTGTGGTTCCGCGGCATGAACGAGGCCGAGACCGCCGCGCTGACCGGCGCCATGCTGCGGTCCGGCGACGAGCTGGACACCAGCGGGTTCGCCGAGCCGACAGCGGACAAGCATTCGACGGGGGGGGTAGGTGACAAGGTCAGCCTGCTGCTGGCGCCGCTGGCGGCGGCCTGCGGCCTGCGTGTACCCATGCTGTCCGGCCGCGGCCTGGGCCACACCGGTGGCACACTCGACAAGCTGGAATCCATCCCGGGTTACCGCATCCACATGGACAACGACGAGTTCCTGGGCATCGTGGCCCGGGCCGGCTGCGCCATCATCGGGCAGAGCGGTTCCATCGCCCCGGCCGACGGCCGCATCTACGCCCTGCGCGACGTGACCGGCACCGTCGATTGCGTGCCATTGATCACTGCCTCGATCATGTCGAAGAAGCTGGCGGCCGGTCCCGGGACGATCATCATCGATCTGAAGACGGGATCCGGTGCCTTCATGTCCGACCTCGCGCGGGCGCGCGAGCTGGCCGGCGCCCTGGTGACCGTCGGCCGCCTTTATGGTCGGCGCATGGCCGTGGTCTTTTCCGACATGGATCAGCCGCTGGGCACCGCCGTGGGCCACGCCAACGAGACCATCGAAGCCTTTGCCGCTCTGCGGCCGGACGGCCGCCGCCAGGGGCCGGCGGATCTGGTGGCGCTGACGGAGGAGCTGGTGGCGGAGATGGTGCGCGTCGCGGGCCTGGCGGCGGACCGCGCCACTGCCCTGGCGGCGGTGCGCGCGGCCTGGGATTCGGGACGGGCGTTCGACGTCCTGCTGGGCTGGATCAAGGCCCAGGACGGTCGGCTGGACCCGGATCGTGAGGACTTCGGCCTGGAGGTCGCCCCGCTGGCGCTGGAGCTGGAGGCGCCGGGCGACGGCTGGCTCGAGAGCATGGACTGTCGGCAGGTGGGACTGTCGCTGGCTGACCTGGGCGGCGCCAGACGGAAGGTCGAGGATCCGCTCGACCTGACCGCCGGCATCGATTTCCTGCCCGCGATCGGCGACCGGATCAACCGTGGCGATGTCCTGGCGCGCGTCTATTCCCACGACCGGCAGCGGGCAGCCGCCTGCGCCGGTCGGATTCTCGACGCCGTGAAGATCGGCGCCGAGGCCGTGCCCGCGCGCGATCTGATCATCGATCGTCTGGAGTAGGAACCCGCCCGCCCGGATCATCGGCAGCGGTGCGCAGACCGCCGGCTCAGAACTCGTCGTCGTCGCTGTCGAGTGTCTGGAAATCCTTGTCGATCCCATCGAAGTCGTGCAGCTGGCCGCCGTGCTGGTCGCAGTAGTCCTGGGGGAAATTGTCCGGCAGGAACACCTCGGCCGCCAGCGAATCGCACCCGCTGGTGGCCATCATGCCCGAGGTCAGGCAGACGGTCTCCTCGATGATGCCCGGCGGTCTGACGAAGGGTTCTTCGCCTTTCTGGTCGGCGATCTTGCCCATGAAGTCGGCCCAGATCGGCAGTGCCATCTTGGCCCCGGTGGCTCCGCGTCCCATGGGCAGCGCCTGGTCGAAGCCGACCCACACCCCACCGCAGAAACTGGGCGTGAAACCGCAGAACCAGGCGTTGGTGCTCTCGTTGGTCGTACCGGTCTTGCCCGCGCCGGTCTTGGTAAAGCCTCGCCAGCGGGCACTGACGCCCGTGCCTTCCTTGAGCGTGGTCGCCAGCAGGTCGGTCATCATGTAGGCTTCGGCCGGTTCCAGAGCTTCACGCTGTTCGATGCGGACCTGGTAGAGCACTTCGCCCTCGGCGCTTTCCACGCGGGTGATCATGTGCTGCTTGACGTAGACGCCGTGGTTCGCGAAGGCGCTGTAGGCCGCCACGACCTCGCGCAGCGTCACCTCGCCTGACCCCAGAAAGAGGGCCGGGACGCGGGGCAGGGCGGTGGTGAACCCCAGTTTCTGGATGTTCGCCATCACCGGCGCGAGCCCGAATTCAAGGAAGAGTTTCGCGGTCGGTGTGTTGACCGAGCGGCTCAGCGCGTAGCGCAGCGTCATGGGGCCCTGGAAACGGCCGCTGAAGTTCTTGGGCCGCCACAGGCTCACGCCCGTGTCGAGGACGAAGGGGGTGTCCATCAGGATGGAGCAGGTCGTGAAGCCCTGCTGCAGGGCGGTCAGGTAGACGAACGGCTTGAAGATCGAGCCCGGCTGGCGCGTGGCCTGGGTGGCCATGTTCCACTTGTAGTCGACGAAGGAGCGGCCGCCGATCAGGCCCAGGATGGCGCCGGTCCGGACATCCTCCAGCAGCCCGGCACCCTGGATGTACTCGACCTTTTCGGGAGCGAGGTCCAGCAGGGCGAGGCTGTCGTGGGCCGCCCGCGTGACCGGGAATTTCCGTTCGTTCTCCTGCAGCACCAGGTGTTTCTCCAGCGCTTCTTCCATCCACTGCTGGTACTGGGGGTTGAGGGTCGTCCAGACCCGCAGCCCCTCCTTGTAGAGCTGGGTGGCTCCGTAGTCGTTCTCCAGCTGTTTGCGGACTTCCTCCACGAAATAGGCCGCGAAGCCGGCCGACACATCGCCCGTGGCGTCCGCGCTCATGGGGTGCACCTCGGTGTCCCCGATGATCCGGGCTTCCTCGCGCGTCAGGAAGCCGGCGCTGATCATGGTCTCGAGCACGGTGGCGCGGCGCTTGTACGCGGCGTCGAGGTGGTTGAAGGGGGAGTAGCGTTCGGGGATCTGGATCATACCGGCGATCATG
>Ga0316201_10000954_pt1 | contig 18377 bp, 12 predicted proteins | sample CS6wburrow_MG_FD_204516 | JGI IMG/M metagenome (GOLD analysis project Ga0316201, IMG submission 204516) | Coastal sediment microbial communities from Delaware Bay, Delaware, United States - CS-6 worm burrow | ecosystem: Environmental > Aquatic > Marine > Coastal > Sediment | place: USA... | reverse complement strand
ATTTTCGGGTGTACCAGAAACAACAACTGTCCAACGGCACACGCTTGCGGTGTTTTGGCGAAGTCAGGGCCGGCTACCGGGGTCTTGAAATGGTGCACCCGACCTATCAAAGACTCGCCGGGCTTGGGGAGGAGCCGGTCTCAGATCGACTGACACCGGTATATCCAGGCTCAGAGGGCCTGGGTCAGAAGAACTGGATCAAAATGACTGATCAGGCACTGGCCCTGATGCGCCAGGGCAAGCTCGAACTGGAAGAACTTCTGCCCAAATCGCTCCTCGATCAACTCGAGCTGCTGCCATTGGCCGACGCACTGCATTACATTCACAGACCACCACCCGACGCGGATGTCAACGCCCTGGTGCAGCGTGACCACCCTACCCAAAAACGCCTGGCCCTCGAAGAATTACTGGCACATAACCTGAGCATGCAAAAACTGCATCGCATGCAAAGGCAACGAACAGCACCGCCGATGCCATCAGCGGGTGTTTCGGAAGCCGGTTTCATGCAGCATTTGCCATTTGAACTAACGGGCGCGCAACAACGGGTTGCCGGTGAAATCTTCAAAGACCTGGCGCGCGACAGGCCGATGTTGCGGCTGGTTCACGGAGACGTGGGATCGGGTAAAACCGTCATCGCAGCGCTCGCGGCATTGAGGGCGATGGACAACGGCTACCAGGCAGCGATCACCGCGCCTACGGAGTTACTGGCCGAGCAGCATTTTCGCGTATTCAGCGCGTGGCTTGAGCCGCTGGGAATCAAGCCGGTATGGCTGAGCGGGAAAGTCACCGGAAAAAAGCGTACCGAGGCATTGCACAGGATTGGCACCGGGGCGGAACTCGTCATCGGAACCCACGCACTGATGCAGAAAGGAGTCGATTTTAGCCAACTTGGACTGGTTATCGTCGATGAGCAGCACCGTTTTGGCGTAGGTCAGCGCATGAACCTGTTGGAAAAAGGCGGCAGGTTTGGTCAGCAGGCACACCAGTTAATCATGACAGCCACCCCGATACCCCGTACGCTGGCGATGACCGCATACGCCGGAATGGATGTCTCTGTCATCGATGAATTGCCACCAGGTCGAAAGCCTGTGACCACCGTGGTCATGTCTAATGAGCGCCGTCCGGAAATCATCCAGCGGGTCGCGAATGCATGCGCCGGCAAACAACAGGCCTACTGGGTGTGTACGCTGATCGAAGAGTCAGATGTTATTGAAGCACAGGCGGCCGAAGATGTGGCGAGGCGACTGCAAAATGACCTGCATGATCTTGACATCGGCCTGATCCATGGACGTATGAAACCGGCCGAAAAGCAGCACGTCATGGAAGGGTTCAAGACCGGCAGGCTCGACTTGCTGGTCGCAACGACCGTGATCGAGGTCGGTGTAGACGTGCCAAACGCCTCGCTTATGATCATTGAAAATGCGGAACGACTCGGGCTCGCGCAACTGCACCAGTTACGCGGGCGCGTCGGCCGCGGTTCCGAACAATCGAGTTGTGTGTTGATGTATAACCCGCCGTTGGGTGATCTTGCAAAACAGCGAATGGAAATCATGCGGCAAACCGCCGACGGTTTTCAGATTGCCGAAAAAGACCTCGAATTGCGCGGCCCGGGTGAAGTGCTGGGAACACGACAAACCGGAATGCTTTTGTTCAGGGTTGCCGACCTTGCCCGCGATGCCGGATTACTCAAAATCATACCCGGGGTCGCAGACCGGCTGTTGGGTCAACATCCTGAACAAGCTGATAAATTAATTCGACGCTGGATAGGTGACGCTTCCCGTTTTGCCGGTGTTTAGAAACAAGCCGTAAGAAGCCCCCAGGGTTGCAAAAGTCAACGACTCGACTTCGGTCCGGGCCTGGACGATATCGTCTTCAATCTGCTGCTTGATCTCGGTAAATTGAGGTTCGGAATGCAAGGATTCCAGACGTAAATCGATTTCCAGCATCCATGAACCCCTGAAACCACGTTCATACGCCTCCTGTAAACTCGCAAGCGCGGCCTCTGACCTGCCCCTCAACGCATGTATACCGGACTCTGTATAGTAAATATCTGCATTGTCGAGACCATTGATGCGGGCACGACGAACTGCACGTTCGGCAGTCGCCAGCCTCACCTCGGCCAATTCGTCTTCGCCTGCATCCCGGTACAGCTTGGACAAGATGGTCGAGTACATGACCTGTTCACCGTTCCAAGCCAGGTCGGTCTCATCGCTGATTGCGTTCTCAAAATTGTTAATGGCACCTTCGCTGTCACCTTCCAGGATGCTGATCAGACCTTTTTCGAAAAAGTAATATTGCTGCAACTGTTCAGGCAACTCATCTACCGAGTTTCCAAACTGCTCGATCAACAGGTGTTCCGCCTTTTCAACCCTGCCCTGTTTTAGCAACAGGAAGAAATAGGTGGACTGGAGGCTAAAATTATTTGCGGCCAGATCCAACCCTTCACGCAGCAGGCTTTCCGCTTTGTCGATAACTCCGACACTTGCCCAGGCGCCTGCAAGTGTTTCTATAACGACAGGGCTTTCGGGTTCCAGATCATAAGACTGGGCTGCATATCGCCAACCTGCTACCAGGTCACCACTCTTGATGGCGTAACCCGACATGATTCTCAAAAGAGTTGCGGAATCCGGGCGCAGGGCTACGAGGTCCTGCAACAGGTCCATTGCCGCCTGGTAATCTCCCTGGGCCGACAGGTTGCCGGCGACATTGATCGCCAGCAGTTCATTCAGCGGGTCAAGCACCATCGCCTGCTGCAGCACCTGACTTTGTTCAGGCAACCTGCCGATCTCACCAAGCAACCCTCCCAGCCACAAATAAGCCGGTATGTAGTCTTCATTGAGCTTGATCGCCTGTCGCAGTGCGGACTCCGCCGCATCCCTCTGCCCTATTTGCCAGCGTGCGAGTCCGAGAGCGGCAAAAGCCTCTGAGGATTCCGGGTCCATGGCAAGCGCTTTTTCAATCATCGGCATGGCGCGCTCGGTGGCCTTCATGTTGGTCAAATTGCCATACATGGCCAACAACAACCACGAATCCGCCATTGCCGCATAGGCGGGTGCAAACGAAGGATCATGCTCAAGCGCTTTGGCAAACAGGGTAATTGCCTTTTGTAATTCATCCGGTGAGCGGCGCCACCAGTGCAGCCGTCCGGTTCTGTACGCTTCAAACGCGGCGAGGTCCCGGGTCCTTTCTGCCGGTTTCTGCTCCAGTCCTGAAAACGAATCGACAAGCGCGGAAGCAATTGCACTAGCGACTTCATCCTGGATAGCAAACACGTCATCCAGTTCCCGGTCATAGGAGTTGGACCAGATGTGATAGCCGTCTTCAACATTGATCAACTGGGCGGTCAAACGGATACGATCACCGGATTTTCTGATGCTGCCTTCCAGTACAGTTCTTACATTCAAAAGCCGGCCAATCTCACGGATATCCTTATCGGGTTCCCGGAATGCAAACGACGACGTACGGGCAGCCACGTGCAACCCGCGGACCTTCGCCAGCACATTCAGGATTTCCTCGGCGATACCATCTGAGAAATATCCCTGGCTGCCATCTTCAGACAGATCCGAAAACGGCAACACTGCAATCGAATTCTGCGGGGCAACAAATTCACGCTGTTGTGACGCAAGGCTCTGTATTTCGGGTGAATCGCTGCTGGTGAACACGTTTGAATAATAACTATAAAACCCGTAACCAAGCCCCATCATACCCAGCATCATCATGCTAAAAAGCATGGCATTTTGCGCACGGGTCAGCAGACTGACCGCGTGAGCTTTCTTGACACCACCGGGTGTAACATCGAAATGCCAGGCAAGGATGAACACCAGCGGAAAACCCAGTATGAGAACGATAACCACGAGTGTCGGCAACCAGTCCGGCAGCCTCAGGGGCTCAACGGCCGCATCCAGTATTTGCAGTACGACGAAAACCGCGACCGAATACGCACCGACGGTGCGCAGGACCTTACGCCGGTTTAGTTCGGTAAGTACCGCAGATAAAAATGACTGACCCTGTTCCATATTCCCTTCTGGTTTTTACATACTATCGGTCTATGCCGCGTTTCAGTCGAATCAATCCGGAGATGTCGTGATCCCCATCGCCCAGTTCCACCAAAGCCTGATAATCCCTGATCGCGGCTTCCACTGTCGGCAAAGATATATCCAATTCCCGTGCCAACGCCTGGCAAATCAGTAAATCTTTTAGCAGCAGGGACAGCTTGAAACCGACATCGAACTTGTTTTCCAGCATGGTCTGACCTCGATGCTCAAGAAACCAGCTTCCTGCCGCCCCTGCCCTTACTATAGATAATAGACGCTCCGAAGGCAGATTTAGTTTCTCCCCGAGCGCAAGCGCTTCGCAAACTGCCTCCGCAATGCCTGCAATCATGACCTGGTTGACCGCCTTGGTAGCCTGTCCGGAGCCCACCGGACCCATGTGGGTCACCATCCCCGCGATCGCCTCCAGAACTGGCATAATTCGCGAAATATTGGCGGATTCGCCACCGGCCATCACGGACAGCGTGCCCTTTTTTGCACCCTCGACCCCGCCTGATACCGGCGCATCGACAAAGCCTGCGCCAGCGTCCCGAAGTCTTTCCGCAACCTGGCTCGCAGTTGACGGGCTTACCGTCGAAGTATCAACCAGTACCGATCCGGGTTTGATGCCGGGCAACAATTGCTCCACGACTTCGAGTAAGTCGTTATCGGCAGAAACACAGGTCAGGATGACATTGCAGGTAGCCGCAAGTTGCTCCAACCCGTCAGCAACCGTGACGCCGGTTTCTTCAGCCAGCCCTTCAGCCCTGCTTGTCCCGCGGTTCCAGACCATCTCGAGCATGCCGGCCTTCGCGAGATGCCTGGCCATGGGCGTGCCCATGGCGCCCAGTCCGACTACACCTGCCCTGATCCGGTTATCCATGATGCTTACAGGGCATCGTCACCCTCCTCACCTGTTCGTATTCGAATGGCCTGCTCCAGCGGCTGGATGAAGATCTTGCCGTCGCCGATACGCCCGGACGCAGCGGCCCCGGCGATGGCTTCAACCACTGCCTCGACACGCTCATCGGGAATTGCGATCTCCAGCCTCAGTTTTGGAAGAAAATCGACCACGTACTCGGCGCCGCGGTATAACTCCGTATGACCTTTCTGACGGCCGAAGCCGCGCACCTCGGTCACCGTCATTCCCTGGACGCCCACCTCTCCAAGCGCATCACGCACATCGTCGAGTTTGAACGGTTTGATAATCGCAATAATCATTTTCACAGTGATACTCCCCAACCATTTAAAAGATGACTTTATAACCACTGTATCCAGGCCGCAAGCACCACTTCTCCAGTCCTTTATGCCGCCCGGTTAAAAACGCACAACCGGGAGCGGTACTGATAATTGTGACCATGTAATTTTCCGGTTGATTGCTCCCGCACGGCGCAAATCGATGAAGCGAGCCAAATCAGGGTTCAATGACCTACAAACATTTCAGACAGGGACCAAAGCCCGCCCCTTCCCCGTCGGAACACAATGAGTTCAGGTTGAATTCGCCGGGGCAGCTTCAGGAGGTGAGATATGGGTCTATCGCTGGTATACAGTCGCGGATGCGCGGGTGTGGACGCCCCCCTGATCACGGTTGAAGTCCACCTTTCAGGGGGTTTGCCAAGCATGCACCTGGTCGGACTGCCGGAGACCGCCGTCAGGGAGGCCAAGGACCGCGTGCGCTCCGCCTTGCTCAATTCCGGCTTCAAATGGCCACAAAGCCGCATCACGATTTCGCTTGCCCCCGCGGAACTGCCAAAGGAAGGAGGCGGTTTTGACCTGCCGATTGCGCTCGGCATACTGGCCGCATCCAAACAGATGGCAAATACCCACTTTGATGATTGTGAATTTCTCGGTGAACTCTCTTTAAATGGCGAGTTACGATCCGTCCGGGGTGTTATACCCGCAGCCATCCAGGCACGTGAAAACAACAGGACGCTTATTGTTCCGGCTACCAATGCGGCCGAAGCAGCCCTGGTTGAAGGAGGTGAAAAATACTGCGGGCTTTCACTGCTCGAGATCGCCAACTGGGTCAATGGAGGGCAGCAACTTAAAGAATGTATACCACAACCACGCGGCGATCCGCCTGTCTTACCCGACCTCCGTGACATCATCGGACTGCCTGGTCCGAAACGCGCACTCGAAGTGGCCGCAGCGGGTTCACACCACCTGTTGCTGGCCGGCCCGCCAGGAACCGGTAAAACCTTACTGGCTTCAAGGTTGCCGGGCATTCTTCCGCCCATGAGCGAACTCGAATCGCTTGAAGTTGCGGCACTGGCGTCGGTCAGCCATATGGGTCTCGATCACCGCACATGGGGCATACGCCCATTCAGAACGCCCCATCATTCCTGTAGCAGTGTTGCCCTGGCTGGAGGCGGATCCCGTCCCCGGCCGGGAGAAATATCCCTGGCGCACAACGGTGTGCTTTTCCTGGATGAACTTCCGGAATATGGCCGGCACACGCTGGAGATACTTCGTGAACCGATCGAATCCGGCCGCATAATCATTTCGAGAGCGGCAAGGCAGGCAACATTTCCAGCGCGCTTTCAGCTTGTCACAGCGATGAATCCCTGTCCCTGCGGTATGGCGGGAGATGACAGCGGACGCTGCAATTGCAGTGCAGAGCAAATACAACGCTACAGCAACAGGGTCTCCGGACCATTGCTCGACCGCATCGATATACAGGTTGAAGTTGCGCGCCCCAAGATATCCATTCTGAGTGCATCGACCGGCAATACTGAAAGCTCGCAGGAGGTGCGTTGCCGTGTCATCGAATCACGCAGGATTCAATTGGAGCGTGCCGGCAAACCGAACGCCTTACTGGCCAACAGTGAGCTTGAGAAATTCTGTCACATCGAAGGTGAAACACTTCAGTTACTGGAACATGCCGCGGAGCAACTATTTCTGTCACCACGTGCCTGTCACCGCATACTCAAGGTATCAAGAACGATTGCCGACCTGGATCACGCACCGGAAATCAACTCAGCGCATGTCGCCGAAGCCATCGCTTACCGCAGAGTGGGTAGTGCAATGCATGGTCTTTGAGTCTGCCGTTTCCAACGCATTCGAGACGGAATAGGGGGGCGCGAAACCTTCATCACAACATAGATCAGGTGCGAGGCCGGCACGGGACCGTGGTGGGCGACTCATCGTAAATTTGCCGCATAACTACCCTATTTATTGCAGTCGCTGCCAGTAATGATAAGCTGTATTGTCCTGACGCGAACAAACCGGGAACAGCGGGATCTTGGCAATCGACAACCAGCATATTCTCAAAACACTGATAGTGGATGATGAATCCCTGGCGCGACGTGGCCTGGCCCATCGTCTCAGGGACATACCGGACATCGAGGTCGTCGGCGAGGCCAAAAATGGTCGCGAGGCCCTGAGTTTCATCAAGGACAAAAAACCGGACCTGGTATTTCTGGATATACAAATGCCCGGTCTCAGTGGTTTCCAGGTTGTTCAACAACTTGAAATTGAAAGCATGCCGATCATCCTCTTTTTGACCGCTTATGACGAATACGCGGTGCAGGCCTTCGAAGTCAATGCCCTGGATTACATCCTAAAGCCAATCGATGAAGACAGGCTGCACCAGGTGCTGGAAAAAGTTCGTGCCAATCTGAGTCAAAAACGCGCGCTCGCACAAAAACAGACGCTACTCAAAATGGTCAGCCAGATCAGCGGTGAAACGATCAGCAGTTATTCACAACTGGAAGAAAAAAACGTAGCCGACCTGATGCACCAGGAACCTGCCCGCCTCGCCATCAGGGACGGCGGGAAAACAACCTGGGTGAACCAGGAAGATATCGAGTGGATTGATGCAGCAGGCGACTATATGTGTGTGCAGGCGCTTGGCACCACATACATTATGCGCAAGACCATGAAAGAGCTTGAAAAGGAACTCGATGGAAGTATTCTGCAGCGCATCCACCGATCAACCATTATCAACATAAGCCTGGTGCGTGAAATGGAATCCCATATCAATGGTGAGTATTTCCTCACGCTGAATTCCGGTCACAGGGTCAAACTTTCCAGGACGTACAAAAACAAGCTCAAGCTATTCAGGTAATATCCCACATGACCCATCTGTCGCTTTGGCGCGGAAAATCTTTTTCTTGCCGAGAGCGTCAACCCGTTCGTTCTATCCCTTGAACAGAACCTTTCGTCGCAGACCATGACCATGGGCACAACCATCTATGGATCGTCCTGTCCACAATTACCACCACGGTGCATTTGTAATTCGCCGGATATTAAATTTGTAACGCATTGACGTGTTGGTGCGTCATAAATACTGTAAAAGCAAAGGCGGGATATTTTCTCCCTGATCATCGTCTGACCGACGCTCCTGGCTTTGCTTCCGCCGCTCCCGCTGTTTACCCTCTTTCAGCGGGAGCGGTTTTTTATGTCCCCGATAAACGGTTTAGAACGTTCTCAGTTCTGTAACCAGTTTTCGAGAATGATTTGCGCAGCGATGGCGTCTTTCATCGCGGCATCTTTACGCCGCATGCCACCGCGCGACCGGGCTTCGACAAAGCGCTGCTCCGCGCTGAATGAAGTCAGGCGTTCGTCTTCATACCATACCGGAATCGAGAAACGCCCCTCGAGTTGGCGTCCAAACCGCCGTGCGCCTTTCGACATGTCAGTTTCCCCGCCATCTTCTGCGAGAGGCAAGCCGACCAGCAGGGCGGCGGGTTGCCACTCGTTGACGATGTCGGAGATTAAATTCCAGTCCGGTTGGGCGGCGACCGGAACGACTGCGAGCGGATTGGCTGAGCCCGTCAGTGTTTGCCCAACGGCGACCCCTATTCGCCGAAAACCGTAATCAAACGCAAGGACCGTCCCCGAAGGCCTTGCATTGTCATCAGGCATGCCCACCGACACCGTGCAGGTCGCTTATGTTGATACCGAGTTTACCCAGTGCCTTTTCCCAGCGTTGCGGCAGGGCTGACTCAAACAGGATACCTTTGTCAGCGGGTACCGCCAGCCAGGCATTCTGACGCATTTCGAATTCCAGCTGGCCATCGCCCCAGCCGGCGTATCCAAGGGCGACCAGGAATTTTTTCGGGCCCTGGCCGGCCGCTATGGCAGCCAGGACATCCCGTGATGTCGTCACCATGATGTCGTCATTGATCTGAACACTGGAATCAAAACCCGCAACAGGCGTGTGCAATACAAACCCGTGATCGGGGCTGACCGGACCGCCTTCGAGCACCGCCATTGATGATATTTCCTCGTTCTGGCACGGTATATTCAACTGAAACAACAGTTCACCCAGGGTAAAAGTAGATTGACGGTTGATGGTAATTCCGATCGCTCCTTCCTCATTGTGCTGGCATAACAGGGTCACGCTGCGCGTAAAATTAGGATCGGACATGGCCGGCATTGCAATCAGCATCTGCTGCTGCAAGTAGCCGCTTACATCGTTTTGTGATTGGGTGTTCATACCTCAAATATTAGTCCAGTTACCGGCCATTACAAGCAGGGATTTCGGATTCATTGTGTAAGAAAAACATTGTTGTATGTGAGGCTATTACCTTTTGCCAGCTTATTTTAAAACGAAGACCGTAAAAAACCCATCAACGGCTAATTCATACCTTTGAAGTCACGCGAAAACACCCAGGTGCGCGTGATATGCAGCACATCAACAGAAGCATTGATATTATCCGGTAATGGCGAGTAAGGGCCGGCAAGCCTGACGATGCGGGTTGCAGCCTGATCCAGCTGAGGTGTGCCGGAGCTGCGCCGGATATCGATGCTCTCTATGCTGCCGTCCAAGTTAATGCCTACCGTCATGACCAGGTCACCTGTCAACTTGAGACGCCTGACTTCTTCGGGATAATTGAGATTGCCTACACGCTCTACTTTTGCAACCCAGGCCTGCATGTAAGCGGCAAACTCATACTCACGTGTGTTGGCGGATATCCATTTGCGACGGGGCAGTTTTGATTGCGATTCGCGGTCGCGTTGAATCCCGGGTTGCAGCTTTGCCATGGTCATGCTTTCCTGCATCAACAGTGCGGCGCTTGGAAGCGGCGGATCCGCCTGCTCGATACGGGTAATTTGCTGGCTGAAATCCGCCTGCTCATTTTCGACCAGTATTTGTTCACGGGATGCATCGGCGACACTGGACATCTGCTCCTGCTGATCCATGGGGTCCTGTCCTTCCGCCGGCCCCGGTGATGACCCGGTGTTTTCCTGCGAAGGCCGCTTGGCCTCCTCGGATTCACCACCACCGATTTGTGTAGCCTGTGCGAGAAAATCCGCCTCGTCCGGGTTGGATTCCGAACGCCAGTTAACCAGCACCACGTCAAGTGTTTCCAGCGGACGGGTCAGGGGTTTGAAATCGAGCACAAAACCAACACCCAGCAAAATCGCCGCATGCAAGGCCAGCGCCATCATAAAACTGACAGCGAAACGGTCATTGCCGGCACGAATAACAAACATCGCTAGTCCATCAAACTTTCAATGCCATCAAAAAGCTGACCTGCAATATTCAAACCAAACTCCTTGTCCAGTTCACGGATACAGGTAGGACTGGTGACATTGACCTCGGAGAGCCAGTCACCAATGACATCGAGACCGGCGAACAGGATGCCGCGCTTTTTCAATTCCGGCGCGACCTGTGAACAAATCCAGCGGTCCCTGTCACTCAACGGCACCCCTTTGCTGCTGCCACCCTTGGCAAGGTTGCCTCGAAAATCACCCTTGCCGGCAAAACGCGCCAATGCGTATGGCACGGGCTCACCATTAACCACCAGTATACGTTTGTCACCCTCGGATATTTCATCGATATACCGCTGCGCCATCACCGGTCTCGAGTTGTGGCGGGTAATCGTTTCCAGGATTACATTCAGGTTCAAATCGGTGTCACTGACCTGGAAAACAGATTCACCACCCATGCCATCCAGCGGTTTGACTACGCAGCGCCCGTGCTGCGAGACGAAATCACGGATCAGGCCGGACGAACTGCTGATGAGCATTGGCACGCAGCACTGCGGGAAATTATTGATAAAGAATTTTTCATTGGCGTCCCTCAGGCTTTGCGGCCGGTTGACAACCAGCGTACCGGCTTTTTCCGCCAACTCCAGCATATAGGTCGTATAAATATAATCCATATCAAAAGGCGGGTCGCGACGCATCAGGATGACATCCAGTTCATCCATCGCTTTGCTGCCGATTGGCGTCAGGCTGTGCCAGTCAGTTGTGTTATCACGAACCTCGAGTTGCTGCATGCCGGCGAATACCCGACCATCCTTCGCAAAAAGGTCTTTCGGCTCCATGTAGTAAAGTGCATGACCGCGGCGCTGTGCTTCCAGCAACATCGCAAAGGTTGAATCCTTGTAAGTTTTGATTCCGCCGATTGGGTCCATAACCACGCCGGTTTTCAACATTTTCGCTCCTGATTTTCCATTGTCAGACATAAGATTATCCATGTTGAGGGTATACCATTATCATGCGCTTGCTTTCCCGATTCCAGCCATCAAAATACTTCAAATCATTAAATGCCTTGCTGCTCAACAATATGAGGAACATTCCTGAAAAATTACGACAAGCTGGAAACCACTCATTTCTAAGGGTAAACTAACTGAACGGTACTGAAATGGGGGGGGCAGTTTTGGTCTCATTATCGCGCACAATGCAGGGAAAGGATTCGCTGTAAATAGCGCACTACCAGGGAAGATGCTATGAGCCAGGAACAATTGAATTCAAAAACAGATGACACGGAAGCCACTGCGGGCGCAAAGAAACTCCGTATCCTGGTGGTTGATGACAGTGCAACCATCAGGCGGTCAGCCGAAACCATGCTTGCCAATGAAGGCTGTGAAGTAATTACAGCCGAAAATGGTTTTGAAGCATTGTCAAAAATCACCCGGCACCACCCCAACCTCATATTTGTAGACATCATGATGCCGCGTCTTGACGGTTACCAGACTTGCGCCATCATTAAAAATAATGCCGAATTTCGTGATACGCCGGTCGTCATGCTTACCAGCAAGGATGGTTTGTTCGACATGGCACGCGGCCGGGTCGTTGGCTCGGATCAATACCTGACCAAACCGTTTACAAGGGATGAGTTGCTCGGCGCCGTGAAACAGCACACAGCAGCTTGATAATAATTTAGAAACGTGTTGCTACGACAATAAACCACATTCCCAGGGTTAAAGATGACGATTATAGTTAATGCATCGTTTGAGAAATTGCTGGACTACGAACAGCGGAGCCTCGCATTTGAACCGGGACAGGTGGACGGGCAGGAAAACAGTGGCGAATGGGCTGGCGTCATATTTCGCATTGGTGATGTCCGTCTTGCCTGCAATGTGAAACAGGTGCACGAGTTTTTACCCATACCCGCATTTACGCCCGTGCCCGGAACCAAACCATGGATACTCGGGCTTGCAAATGTCCGTGGCGACCTGTTGACTGTAGTCGACCTCGCCTGGTTCCTGAATGGTGAAAGATCATCGGTTTCCATGCGCACCCGGCTTCTCGCCGCAAGCCTGCGGGGAAGACCCATTGGACTATTGGTGGACGAGGTATTCGGCCAACGTCACTTTGTCAGCGATGAAGGCAAAACGACCCTGCTGCCGAAAAGCTCATCACTCAAGAATTATGTTCACATGCAGTACCGGTCAGGCAAAGATGTCTGGCAGGAACTGGACCTGGAAACCTTGTTCTCCACCACGGAATTTCTCAATGGCGCTGCAGCCTGAGCAGTGCAGGAAAATGAATGAATAAAAAGCATCCCGAATTGAAGAGTCAACGATCCGGGGGGGTCTACCTGGCCATCGTTCTCCTCATTGTTTCCCTGGTGTTTGTTGCAGTTACATTCTTCCAGCTCACTCACCATGCGCAACACGAGCAGGAATGGATGTCACGCGCCACGGATGTTCAGGTGACATCGCAGCAACTCGCCAAATCAGCCGGTGAAGCGGCCACGGGTAATCTCGACGCCTTTCTTGAGCTTGGAAACGCCCGCAGCACGATTGCCGCGGCAATGAGCGATTTACGCTCCGGATCCAGCGACGGTAAGCTCCCCCCAACACCACTGGCCGTTGCCATGCCAATGAAACAGCTTGATCTGAGTTGGGAGCGCATGAGCACGAACGCTTCAAACATCCTCGATCGCGAAAAGTTGATACTGGAACTTGCCATGGCAAGCAAAATCGTTCAGGAGAATATTCCTGGAATCCAGGAAAACACTGATAATGGAATCAGGGCATTGACAAAGAGTGGCGCCCCGACCAACCAGGTCATATTTGCCAGTCGCCAGTTGGTATTGGCAGACCGCATGTTGCGGCATGTATCGGAAGTGCTACAAGGCGGCAGCAAGGCCGTCACCGGCGCCGAAAGCCTTGCCGATGACCGGCGTCTGTTCGAGCAGGTAATGAATGCCCTGTTGCGTGGAAACCCGCGCCTGGGCGTCACCCAGGTACGCAATACCGATGCCCTGAAGTCGCTCGGAAGGGTCAGGACGCTATTTGCAAAGATAAAGCCGCAAATTGACACCATCCTCGACTATTCCAGCGACTTGTTCGAGGTGCGAGGCGCAGCGGATGAAATCTTTCTTGGGAGCCGCGATGTGTTTGACCAGGCGGCGAGCCTCAAGAAGGCCATCGCCGAACTGCCTCAAATCCGGTTATGGCCTTCGCTGACCACCGCTGCCGCCGGTCTCGCCGTCATGGTTTCCATGGTCTGGATCCTCGTCTATTCATTCCTCTCTGCGGAACGCCGGCGGGCAAAAATTGCAGCGCGCAGCAACAAACAGAACCAGGAAGCCATCCTGAAACTACTGGATGAGATGAGTTCATTGGCGGATGGTGACCTGACAGTCCAGGCAACGGTGACCGAAGACATCACCGGCGCCATCGCCGACTCTGTCAATTTTGCAATCGAACAACTTCGAGAACTGGTCAAGGGCATCAAATTTACCGCGCAGGAGGTAGCTGGCTCCGCCCTGGCAACCCGCAGTTCGACATCTGAACTGGCCATGGCTGCGGCAAAACAGGCGGAGCAGGTGGGTGAAGCGACGAAAACCGTGCAGAAAATGGCGGACTCATTTGACACGATGGCCAAACGTTCCAGCGAATCGAGTGAAGTGGCGCGTAAATCTGTGGACATCGCTCATACGGGTGGTGAGAAAGTCCGTGAAACCATCAATGGGATGGATACGATTCGTGAACAGATACAGGGGACTTCAAAGCGTATCAAGCGTCTGGGTGAGTCAACACAGGAAATTGGTGATATCGTGGAACTGATCAATGGGTTTGCAGAACAAACCAATGTGCTTGCGCTCAATGCAGCAATCCAGGCTGCATCGGCAGGCGGTGCCGGCAAGGGTTTTGCCGTGGTTGCCGATGAAGTGCAGCAACTCGCAGAAAGTGCAACCCAGTCCACGCGAAGAATTGAATCTCTGGTACAGACGATACAGGCTGATACATTCGAGGCCGTGGTATCAATGGAATCAACGATTTCCGAAGTGGTCAGCGGGGCCCGCCTGGCACAGGATGCAGGTACGGCCCTGGAGCACATCGAACGGGTATCCAACGACCTTTCCACACGTATAGACGGTATCTCTGCTGAAGCCCATCAACAGTCGGCCAACGCCACCGAAATTTCCAATTTGATGAAAAGCGTGCAGGACCTGTCCATCCAGGCATCCGAGGGCAGTAAGCTTGCCGCCCGTTCAGTGGAGGAACTGGCGGAGCTGGTCATGGAACTCAGCAACTCCGTTACCGACTTCAAGTTGCCGGAAGAGGACTGAATGCTGACGCCGGCAACCAAAATGCGTAGGTGCTCCGTTGAAATCGTTCCGGGTGCGGACTGATGTTGCTGGAAGGATCAAATGTAAGCACCGTATTGACCTGGGTACGCCCTGATCTGGATAAGCACCTGAACCAGATCCGTATGCAGATCGAACATATTGCCGGCAGCGCCCATCTCGGTGACGCTGTGGAAAATACCGCCGAGCACCTGCTGCAATTGAAGTTCACCTTCGAAGCTTTGATGTTGCAGGGCGCGACACTCGTCGTCGAAGAAATGATCACGGTTTGCGATGAACTCAAAGCGTTCAATATCCGTGACCGTAAAAAGGCGTACGGGGCGATGATGGATGCCATCGTGGTGTTGCCGTCTTACCTGGACCGTCTGCAGGCAGGCCACCATGACCTTCCGATTTTGCTGCTGCCGGTCATAAATGAACTTCGCTCTGCATACAATGCCAACATTGTTTCCGAGGCGACGCTGTTTGCACCCAGCCTCGAGGTTCCTTTACCGGAACTGGAGACCAGTGCGGCAGACCACAGCCCGGCATTTGACGAGCCGTTTCCGGAATTCGCCCTGCGTATGCGTCGTCAGTGGGAAAATGCTCTGCTGCGCTGGTTGCAGCAACAACAGGACGCCGAGTTACTGTCACCACTCCTGTCGGTTTGTGAAACCTTGCAGCTCAGGCTGGAGAGGATGGACTTACGGCGCCTGTGGTGGATTGCGTCAAATGTTGTCAAGGGCTTGCTCGACGGTGTCACGGACAATGACATGCACCTGCGGCGTCTTTTTGCCCGCTTACACCTGAATCTCAAGACACTTTCGGAGGGTGGCGAAAAAGCGACCGAAACCGAATCGTCAGATGCGTTGTCCCAGGCATTGCTGTTTCACATCGCACAAGCCAAGGCGGGCAGCGAAAGCGTAGACCAGCTCCGGGAACGATTCCAGTTACAGGAACTGGTGCCTGACAGGGATGTTCTCATTCGTGCGCGTGGTGCCGTGACCGGGCGTAATCGTGAGTTGTACTCATCCCTCGGTGCAGCGGTCCGCGATGAACTTTCCCTGGTCAAGGATGCACTGGACCTGGAATTGCGCACCGGTGAAATCAAACCCGAAAGACGCCAGCACAGTCATGAAGCCCTGCTGCGGCTACAGGATACCCTGAAAATGATGGGGCTTGCTGATTCCGCCCAATCCATCAAGAAACTGATGCCAGCATTCGAAGCCAGCGAAAACCCTTCCCTCGATTCCGGTGAGCAATCGCGTGAAAACCTTTTAATGGGACTGGCAGGCGAGCTGATCAGGGTCGAGTCCGTTCTGGAAGAACAAATAGCCACCCTGGGTGAACCGTTGCCGGAAGACCAGGAGTCCGGATACATCGACCTTCCGGGCCACGAACTTCGACGTATCCGTACACACCTCTTGGGTGAGACCGTTAAGAGTCTCCACCAGGTACAGGAAGGCGTTCGACGTCATTTCAGTGGAGATCAAAACGCAGATTTCAGCAGTCCCATGGAACACATTGCAGGGGCAATGGAACTGGCAGGCGAGCCCGAAACCGCGTCATTGGCCGTAAAATTGCGCAACGCACTCGGCAACCTGTTGCGGCACGCGAGGACAGAGGCGGCCGTAGACTCCTCCAAGCTCGAAGCTGTGACCGACGCCGTTGCTGCGTTTGAACTGTACCTCGCGGGCTGCCGCGACCTGCAGAGCAACCGCGGGCGATTCTTTGAAATACTCAAGGAACGTCTTGAGCACCTGCCCGTCGGCGAAATGGAAGCGGTCAGAAGCACACCGGCGCCGGCCAAAACCAGCGAACCTCCACTCGCGCAAAGCAAGGCAACCGGTACCGGGGGAAGCACCGTTCCGGAATCGCTCGATCCCGAATTACTGGACGTGTTTCTCGAGGAGTTTGAGTCGGTCCAGACCATGCTGGGCGAGCGGATTCCAGAATGGTTAAAGCACCCGGAAAACCAGGGACTGCTGACCGAGATTCGCCGTGGTTTCCATACGCTCAAGGGCAGTGGGCGCATGGTGGGAGCCTATGAGGTCGGCGATTTTGCCTGGCATATCGAGGCGTTGCTCAACAGGCTGCTGGAAGGCAATATTGAGTCCCTTGATGATGTCGCATTGATTATCCGCCTGACGGAAGCCGTTTTACCGGCCTTGCGGCAACGCCTGCAACAGCAACCCTCCGAATTGAGTTCGGTAGCGATAGACGCGCTAGCCGGGCAGGCTGACAATATCGCGGAAGGCAACGGGCCCGACTGGACCGAGCTGTCCGAAACCCTGCCAGCCTCCATTGCTGGACTGTTATCCGGCAGCCGCGATTCCCGCACGGACGACACCGCTGACCAGCCCGCTGAAGTCAAACTGAAAGCCATGGTGCGCAAGGAACTCAAGCAGCAACTTGCCGTTCTTTCAGGGCTGATGGAACGCATCTCCAGCGATCATAACAGCACCGCCAGCGAAGATGAGATTATCGCGATCCATACCCTGGTGGGAACCACCGCACTGGCGCCCCTTGGAAAGGAATCCGATGTGGCCAGGGCATTGGAAGGTTTTCTCAGCGCCCAGCGTGAAAGCTGCAAGACATTCAGTGACACCGCAATATGGGCAGTTGCGACCAGCCTGGCTCATTTTGTAAGCTGCCTGGCAGTCCACGAAAACGACCCGGAGGCCGAGTTATCTGATGACGAGGACAGCCAGATTGAACAACTGATCGCGCTGACCGTTGAGTACGAGGTTCCGAAGCCGCCGCCCGAAGAAGCCGAAGCAGAAGGCGAAACGGTTGAAAGCGAACCCGCTGGCGAGGCGACTGAGAGTGCCCGGGAGCCAAAGGGCGAAGCGGAAGCAGAAGATGTTGAACCTGAAGAAACTGTATCCGAACCGGTTGACCACGAAATACTGGGTATTTTCCTCGAGGAGGCCGGAGACATCCTTGAGCGTTGCGACACACTCCTGAACGACTGGCGTGACGACCTCCATGAGTTGGGTGTCGTTCAGAATCTGCAACGCGAGATACACACATTCAAAGGCGGCGCACGGATGGCGGGTATCACTGCCCTTGGCTCCCTCAGCCACTCCATGGAGACATTGCTCGAAAAAATCGCAGGGCAGCTGCTGCCACCATCTGTATCTGCAATCGAAATCCTGGAGCAGGGTTGCGACCGCCTGAATGCCTGGACACAACAGGCGAGCCAGGGCGCCATGCCACAGGAAGGCGATGCACTCAAACTATTCAACCAACAGGTTGATGCCCTGACGGCGTTACCTCCCGAAGCACCCGCCGAGACCGTTACACCCGTCGAAGCCGAATACGAACCTGAAGATCTTCAAGAAATACCGGATGTCGTGATTCCGGTGAGCGAACCGGAAGTCAGCGAGGAAGCCAGTACAGAGGCAACGGGTTCACCGCATATCCGGGTGAATGCCGAACTGCTCGACTCACTGGTAAATTCTGCCGGTGAAATCAGTATTTACCGCTCACACCTCGAGATGCAAGTCGGGCAATTACGCGAAAACCTTAAGGAGTTCGACGTAACCGTTTCACGCTTGCGGGAACAGTTCCGCAAACTCGAAATAGAG
>Ga0316201_10000953_pt1 | contig 18378 bp, 14 predicted proteins | sample CS6wburrow_MG_FD_204516 | JGI IMG/M metagenome (GOLD analysis project Ga0316201, IMG submission 204516) | Coastal sediment microbial communities from Delaware Bay, Delaware, United States - CS-6 worm burrow | ecosystem: Environmental > Aquatic > Marine > Coastal > Sediment | place: USA... | reverse complement strand
ACGGGCCCCCCCCCCCCCCACCACCCCCCCCCCCCCCCCAACCCCCCGCCACCCCCCCCCCCCCCCCCCCACCCCCCGCCGGGGGGGCGGGCCCCCCCCCCCGGGGGGCCCAGGTGGGGAACCGAGAGTGCTCCCCGCCTGATCAGCCGGGCTCGCCTCCCTGTGTCGACGCACTGCAATACCTGACGTCCGTGAGGTCGTCGCCCACGAACACCAGTTCGCACACCGACCGCGAACGACCATCGACGAAGGGCTCTCGCTGGCTGGAAACGAACCACTGGTATCGCGTCTCGTTTCCGGTAGTGCGAGATCGCCAGAACCCGTTGCCCGTGGCACCCTTCCTCCTGGGATTCGTGATGACGTCCCTGTGTTCGAGCGTCATTCCAGGAACGAACACGCCCTCGAGGATCGCGTCGAAGATCTCAGGGGCCACTTCAGGATGCTCCGCGACCCACGCTTGCCGCACATCCAGCCCGCTGATATCCGACTTGGCGCCGCCAGGGTCTCCCGGGAGATACGCCTTTCCTGCGCATGCCAGGGCGGTCATGCTGAGTGCGGTGGCGATCACGACCTGTCTGAGTTCTCTCATTGTTCCTGGCTCGAAGAGGCGGATGCGTACGCTCGCTCCTGGACCATGCAGTCGTATGACCAAAAATGCTCTGTCGCCCCGGCTTACGCCAGCACCCTCACCCCGGAACCCAGCCCGGACAGCTCTCGAACAGGACGGCTGCGGCGGTCGCCAGGCTGACCCCGACGAGAAACAGCTGTGGTAGTCTGTCCCCGTGCTTCTGCGCCTCCCGGCAGTGGGGACACAGGCGGGCGTCATCGGGAATGATGGCTTCGCAGTTGCTGCACTGCTTCACGATAGTGCTCCCGGCTGGGCGTCGGAGACGGGCCCGGATCCATCACTGGATACTCCGGCGGCGTCCACTCCGATCCATCGAACTAGCAGAGCGCCTCCAGCCATGATGGTCAGGTAGTTGAGGAAGAAGCGCCAGACGGCGGTGTAGGCGACGAGCAGCCGGTCCTCGAGGAACGGACTCATGAGAGCCGGGGCCAGCATTTCGCCGACGCCGCTTCCACTTGGCGTGGGCATGAAGTAGAGAAGGAACTGAAGCATGATGTGCAGGGTGACGACATTCCAGAACCCGGCGTCCACACCGAAACCCCGCAACACGACCCAACCCAGGACAAAACGCGAGCCGAACTGGAACACATTGGCGAACACGGCGAGAAACAGCGCCAGCTTCCCCTTTCTGGCGTAGATGATCAGGCTTCCATGTAACTCCTGCATGACCTTCAATACCTTGCGGACCCGCACGCTGCGGCCGAACAGGCGTAGCAGAAGCAACCGGGGGAGTCGTGGTGCCACGGCCAGTAGAATGACCAGGAGCCCGACGCCGGCGAAGCCGAGGGCCGACCACTCGAACAGGGTCGCGGCCGAGATGTTGGCGACCGGCAGGCGGATGTCCTCGATGGCTCCAGCGGCCCCGAAGAACCAGGCGGCAAAGCCGGCGAGGGACAGGAAGGTCAGGTTGACGATCACGCTGGCGAAGTTGGTCGCGACGGTTCGACCCAGAGATACGCCGCTCCTGACCAGTCCGTAGAGCAGGGCGGGCCCCCCTCCCGTGCCCGATGGCGTGAGGTACGCGAGGGCTGCCGAGACGCCTCCGATCTGCATGCAACGCCCGAAGGGCAGGCGGATGTCGAGGGGGCGAGTCAGCAACCAGATCCTCACCCCACTGCCGAACCAGTCCATCGAAGCGAGGGCCAGTGCTGGCAGAGCCCATCGGATGTCGAAGTGGCTGAATCCAGCGATGCTCCCGCGCAGGTCATTGGTGATCAGGAAGAGTGCGCCGAAGCCCAGCAGAGTGGCGACCACGAATACCGTGATCCCGGCGCGGACGGCACCGGGCGGAAGCCTGATCCCCGTGGCAGGTCTGGTTGATGACGCGTCGGGCATTCGGTCAGGATCCAGGGATGTAGCTTGCGGGCGGGCCCGAGAGGACCTTCCGCCCGACAATAGCGGAGAACGCTGGCAACCACTTCTCGGGTCGGCTAGCATAATACGTCATGTCGCGTCTACTGGGGAGCGCAGGTTCGTCTGTCTAGCAGAAAGGGTCGGGGGTGAAGCGATATCCAGCGTATGATCCGCCGGAGTACGTGGACTGGGAGCCAGACGCGCGCCTCCTGGATTCCTTTCGAGCGGTGTTGTCCGAGGTGCCAGCGCGCGCTTCGATCGTGGACGACCTCGACGATGACGCGCTGCTGGGATTGTATCGCGGACTGGTCCGGTTCCGTCTCCATGACGTAGCGCTCAAGCGATGGGTCAAGCGGGGGGTGATCTCGAAGGCCTGGCTGGGGACGGGAGAGGAGGCGGTGACGGTGGGTGTCGTGCACGCGCTTCGCCGCCACCCCGGTGGCGATGTCGTGGCCCCCATGATCAGGAACGCGGGGGCCTGCGCGGAGATGGGTATTCCGATGGCCGATCTCCTCCGTTCCTACCTGGGGACCGCCGATGCTCCGACGCGTGGCCGGGATCTTCATCTCGGAGACTTCGAGAGGGGAGTCGTGGCTCCGATCAGCATGGTAGGCGCGGTCTCGACGGTGGTGAACGGGTATGCCCTGGCTTTCAAACGCCGGTCCGAGGATCGCGTCGCGGTAACGTGGATAGGGGACGGGTCGACCAAGAGCGGAGAAGTCCACGAGGCTTTGAATTTCGCTGCGGTCCAGCGCCTGCCCGTGATCTTCGTGATTCAGAATAACCAGGTGGCCCTCGGGACTCGCCTTCCGCAGCACCATCGGTCTTCGGACTTCTCGGGCTGGGGAGCGGCTTACGGGATGCCCGCCCATCCGGTGGATGGCAACAACGTTCTCGACGTTCACGCGGCGGCAGTCGAGGCCGTTGGCGAATGTCGCGCGGGACGCGGCCCCGCCATGATACTGGCGGAGACCTTCCGCATGGGAGGGCACGCCACGCACGACGAGCGGGAGGCCAGGCAGATGATGGACCCGGATCTGTTTCAGGACTGGGGCCGCCGGGATCCCGTCGGGCAGTACGAGGAGTATCTCGCCCATTTGGGAAGGGCGCTTGCTCCGTCGGGCAGCGACCGGCCAACGGCTGATTTGGTCGAGTGGAATCGCTCGCTGATGCGGTCCGTCGAGGAGGAGGCGCTTCAAGAGGTGAATGCGGCAGAACAGGAAGCGCTGCAGAGTCGGGATCTGTCAGTTCCCGAACCGGGTCTTCACGAGGAACTGCATTGCTACGGCTGAAGTCGCTCGCGAGCCGTGTGAATGAGTCCGCTCAGGGTTGAACCGTCATCGGGGAGTATGGCGTAGGACAACTGCCGGAACCAGGTACCCATTCCTCCAGCCCTGAGGGCCTTCAGCACTCGACTGGCGACCCGGCGCGTCGCCCCGCCACCTCCCTCGGGTACACCGATGAAGACCAGGTCGTCTACGTATCGAGCGATCAGGTCATACTCCCGTAGCTCAGCTCGGGCGGTGGCGACGGCTCGCTGCAGCCCGGCTAGGTCGGGAGGCGAGATCTCGAGGACGAGCAGGCCGAATCCACGATCGTACCTCCTGCATCGTTTCAACTCGGCCTCGGCGAGGGCATCGAATCCCTCCCGGTTGTAGACGCCCGTGAACGGATCCCGATAGGGTAGAAAGCGGACTCCGTCGGTCAGATGCCGCCCCACTCGGAGAGCGCGTTGGAAGCGGGACTGCCCCGTTCTACCGCGCAGTTCTCGAAGGCCGGCGGCGGTGCTTGCCGCCTCGAGGAAGCTCTCCATGAGCACGCGCAGGCGATCGGCGGTGGGAGCTCGGCGAACCTGCTGCCAGTCGGCCTGCAGTCTCCACAACATCCCCTCCAGCTCGGCCGCCGTGCCCTCGATAGAGGACTCGGCGTTCGTGGGGTCGACTGCGGGCACATACCTGGACGGTTCCCGGCGCGGCCGATCGCCGCCAAGCGCTATGATCAGGGTGCCCAGTCGGTCTGCCGAACCTCTCAGCACGGAAACGAGGCGGTCCAGGTCGGCCCCGCCATTGCCGTCGAGGACGGCCTTCCAACGTTGGGCGGCTTCCCAGACCCTGGCGTCGAGGTCTCGGCTCGCTGCCACGACATCGCGTGGTGTCGGGCGCGCACGGCCGGCGCCGTCATCCTTCGATCCCCTGTCGGCCGATCGGCCGGGAGATTCCGCATCCTCAATGGTGGTGGCCAGGGTCTCCAGCGCGTCGGAGAAGCGCCGTGTGCGAGCAAGGACTTCAGCGAGCGTCTCCGGGCAGGGTTCCTCGCGGAACACCCTCCAGTCCTTGCGCAGCCGGCGAAGCTGTCGCTCGAGGGCCCGAAGTCGGGCCAACAGCCGGTATCCGTCCGCCGTCTCGCTCATGTCTCAGACTTCCCGGTGAAGCGTAGTGCAACTGAACAGCGCAAAATGGACCGGGCGCACGACCAGATCGGCCGTCCACACGGAACTCGCCCTCCCTGGTGCATTCTCCGTGCCCGGACCTTCGTTCAGCGCCGCCTTTCCGGTTGACGTTGCGCGGCCTGGTTGTAGCTTGCGCGTTTCGACATCGGCTTCACCCGTATCGGGACTCCGACTTTGCTGCGAATCACCGTCCTTGGCACATCATCCTCCCGTCCCACCGTTCGCCGCAACGTGTCGAGCGTGGCCGTGCAGAGAGAAGGGGAGATGTTCCTCTTCGACTGCGGGGAAGGCACCCAGCGACAGATGATGAGGTTCGGTGTCGGATTTGGAGTTCGCGAGATCTTCATCTCTCATTTGCACGCCGACCACTATCTCGGCCTGCCTGGGCTCCTTCGGACCATGAGTCTCCAGGGACGTGAGCTCGAATTGGTGGTCTGGGGCGGCGCGGGCACCGAGGCGACACTACGGTCAGCCATCGAGCTCGGTGGCGATCGACTCCAGTTTCCGGTCGCGGTCCGCGAGCTTCCAGCAGGCGAAGCCGTGCGCTACAGCGGATTTGAGATTCGTGCGTTCCCGGTCGAGCACACCCCCGGCTCCGTGGGGCTGGCCCTCGTGGAGGACGATAGACTCGGCCGCTTCGATGTGGAGAAAGCCAGGGAACTGGGAGTTGAGGAGGGACCGGATTTCGGCCGGCTACACCGGGGTGAGGATATTCGCCTCGAGAGCGGGGCGGTGGTGACGGCTGAGGAGGTAGTGGGACCGACCCGGCCGGGCCGGACGTTCGTATTCTCGGGCGACACTCGGCCATGCGAGTCGACGATCGAGGCAGCCCGTGGCGCGGACCTCCTCCTCCACGAGGCCACGTTCTCGGAGGATGAGCTGGTCCGGGCCCGGGAAACACGCCACTCGACGGCAAGAGAGGCCGCGTCGGTGGCCAGGCAGGCCGGAGTGCGAAAGCTGGTGATCACTCACTTCAGCGCTCGGTATTCGGAGCAGGCCTACCGACTCTTGAAGGAGGCCGAGACGGTCGGGCCGGCGGTAGCGGCAGAGGATGGTCTGAGCCTCGAAGTGCCGTTCGCCGACGAGATGGCTGGGAGTCGCGGGTGATCCACTTGCGGGTCCCCGGGGACAAGTCGGTTGCACATCGTTTCCTGATTCTGGCCACCCTCGCCGAGGGTGAGTCGCTCCTGTCGAACGTGCCGGCTTCGCTCGACGTCGGCAGCACGATTTCCTGTCTTCGTGAGCTGGGCGCCACGGTTGAAGAGCAGGGACAGGGGAGCTTCCACGTGGCCGGCCCCTCGACTTGGCGGTCCCCCGACGGACCTCTCGATTGCGGCAACAGCGGCACGACGGCGAGGCTTCTGACCGGGCTGATCGCTGGACTCGGCATCGAGGCCGAGATCACGGGGGACAGCTCTCTTTTGCGCCGGCCCATGGACCGGGTTGCATATCCGCTCCAGGCGATGGGGGCGAGAATCAGCTATGCCGATCGGCCGGATCGCCTTCCGGTGCGATTGGAGGGACGGGCGAGTGGGGGGCTCCGGAAGCTCAGGTATCGGCCGCGCGTGTCATCGGCACAGGTGAGAGCAGCACTCCTCCTTGCGGCGCTTGCCGGCCGGACGGACCTGGAGATCATAGACCGGCTTCGGCCGAGGGATCATACGGAGAGAATCCTCCGCGCCATGGGTGCCCCGGTAGCCTCGGTACTCGAGCCGACGGGCGAGCGAATTCGGTTTCCGGCTTCCGGCTGGGACGGGGACCTTGCGCCGCTCGACGCGGCAGTGCCCGGAGATCTCTCGTCGGCCGCGTTCCTGGTGGTGGCAGCACTGCTCACCGGCAGGCGGGCATCGATCCGGGGTGTCGGTGCGAACCCGACCCGCACAGGGTTCCTTCGCGTTCTTGACGAGATGGGAGCGCAGGTGGATCTGGCGGAAACGGGCGCCCAGGCGGGGGAGCCCGTCGGGAATCTCACCGTGACCGGACGGGTCTTACGGCCCTTCGCGGTCGACGAGAGTCTCGTGCCACAATTGATTGATGAGGTTCCGGCGCTCGTGGCGCTGGCCAGTCGGGTGGATGGAGTTTCCGTCATTCGAGGAGCGAGCGAGCTTCGCGTGAAGGAGAGCGATCGACTTGCGCTGCTCGTGTCCAATCTTCGAACCGTCGGTGTTCGGTGTGAGGAGCTGGCGGACGGTCTCCGGGTGCACGGCTCCTCGGCTCCGCTGCGTGGGAGCGTGGAAACGGGGGGCGACCATCGGATTGCCATGGCGTTCGGCGCGCTGGGAGTAGCGCCCGGCTGCTCGGTCACCGTGGACAATGCCCGGTGCGTGGATGTGTCATTTCCCGGCTTCTGGGACGCGCTGACCGAGGTAACCTCGGGTGAGGATGTGTAGCAGTGACCGACATGATCATCGCGATCGACGGCCCGGCTGCATCGGGCAAGAGCACCACGGCGGCCCGCGTGGCGCGGGCCCTCGGCTACAACCATCTCAACTCAGGCCTGCTGTATCGTGGTATTACGTGGGCAGCCAGAGTGGAGGGGTGGCCGAGCGCCGAGGCCGAGTTCAACCGGAGGCTGGCCGAACTTGACCTGGCTTTGGAACGGGTCGGCTCCGGGTACCGGGTGCTGGTGAACGGCGCGGATCCGGGAGTGAACCTCGTGTCACCGGCGACCTCGGCACGTGTGTCCGAGGTCTCGGCAAGGCCGGAGGTTCGCGACAGGGTGGTAGACCTGCTCCGGGCTGAGGGCGGGTCCGGAGGAGTGGTGTGTGACGGGAGAGACATCGGCACCGTTGTATTCCCGGATGCAGATCTCAAGATCTTCCTGGTGGCGTCAGCCGATGAGCGGGGAAGGCGCCGCCTCCTGGACCACGGCCTCGAGGTTTCGGACGAAGCGGTGAAAGAGGAGGCAGCGCGACTGGCGGCCAGGGACGCAGCGGACTCGAGTCGATCGGTGTCTCCGTTGCGTCAGGCGTCGGATGCCATACAGGTCGATACCACTGAGATGGACGCCGGCGAGGTCGTGCGGCGAATCGTTTCCTTGGCCCGGGATCGGGGAGCGGCCATTGGTTGACTCGTTCCCGCGCTGTATCTACCTTTCTGTGCTATTGTTCGCAGATTGACAACCATGACTTCAACCCCTGAGCGCGCCCATCGATGGATCGGATGGCAGGCAGAGCGGTTTCGCTTTCCTGCCACTTGTTTTTGAGATCCGGGGCGGACGCCAAACCCGATTGGTACACACCGAATGAGTACGAAGGACGAGCAGGTCACCGCTGACGAGAATCCGGTCGAAGACCTGGACCCCACCTCCCCCGTCGATACGCCGGTCGAAGCGGACCCGGTTGAGGACTCCCTGGAAGGCGAGGCTGCGGTGACTCCCCCGGAGGCGGAGGTCTCCGATGCGATCGAGGAATCCGAGGATCAGGCCGATGCCCCGGCGGAGGAAACCGAGTCCGCCGAGGCCCGTTCCCCTGCCGCTTCCTCCGATGATGGGCCGGTAGACCTGGAGGCCGGCTGGACGACGGTCGCGTATGGCATGGCCGATGGAATGTCGGTGGAGATGTTGGAGGGCGGGGAGTACTCGTCCGATGAATACGACGAAATGATGGCGCTGTACGAGGACACGCTCAGCGAGATCGCCGAGGGTGAAATCGTGAAGGCGACCGTCCTTCGGAAGACGGACGCTGCGGTGATCCTGGACGTGGGCTTCAAGTCAGAGGGCCTGGTTCCGCTGGACGAGTTCCGGGATCCCGACACGATCGAGCCGGGCGACGAGGTGGAGGTCTTCCTGGAGAGTCTGGAGGACCAGGAGGGCGTGGTCGTTCTCTCCAAGAAGAAGGCCGACTTCCTTCGGGTGTGGGAGAAGATCAAGGAAGCGTACGACGACGATCGGACCGTTCCCGGTATCCTGAAGCGCAAGATCAAGGGTGGGGTTACCGTCGACCTCATGGGGGTGGACGCGTTCCTTCCCGGATCCCAGATCGCGCTTCGCAGAGTACCCAACGTGGACGAGTTGATCGGGCAGGAGTACGACTTCAAGATCCTGAAGCTCAACAAGCGACGCAGGAATATCGTCGTGAGCCGCAGAGTAATCCTCGAGGACGAGAGGGCCACGAAGCGGGAGTCGCTGAAGACCGAGTTGCAGGTCGGTCAGGTGCGAAAGGGAGTGGTCAAGAACATCACCGATTTCGGAGCGTTCATCGATCTCGGCGGTATGGATGGCCTCCTTCACATTACCGACATGTCCTGGGGTCGGATCGGCCATCCTTCCGAACTCTGTCAAATCGGGGACGAGCTCGAGGTCAAGATCCTCGATATCGATTGGGATCGTGAGCGGATTTCGCTCGGGCTGAAGCAGCTGCAGGCGTACCCGTGGGAGGACGTCGCGGCCAAGTACCCGGTGGGAAGTCGGGTTCGTGGACGCGTCGTGTCGATCACCAACTACGGCGCCTTCATCGAGTTGGAGAAGGGTGTCGAGGGACTGGTGCACATCTCCGAGATGAGCTGGACTCGAAACGTGCGTCACCCATCACAGCTGGCATCGATCAACGACGAGCTCGAATGCGTCGTGCTGCGGGTTGATGAAGAAGAGAAGAAGATCTCACTCGGTATGAAGCAGACCGAGGAAGATCCGTGGCTGGCCCTTCCCGCCAAGTATCCGCCGGGGACGAAGATGGCCGGCGTGGTGCGGAACCTCACGTCGTTCGGTGCCTTCGTCGAGGTCGAGCCGGGGATCGATGGTCTCGTCCACATCTCCGACATGAGTTGGACCCGGAGGGTGCAGCATCCGTCCGAGGTCGTTCGAAAGGGCGAAGAGGTCGATGTGGTGATCCTCAGCATCGACCCGGATCAGAAGCGGATCTCGCTGGGACTCAAGCAGGTGGATGACGACCCCTGGTACGAGCTGGCCCAGCGGTTCGAGCCGGGCACGGAAACCGGGGGGCATGTCGTACGAATGCTGGACAAGGGTCTGGTCGTCGATCTTGGAGACGATGTCGAGGGATTCGTTCCGATCTCGCAACTGGGGGTGAAAGAGGATCTCGGCGATCCTTCTGACCTGTTCGTGGAGGGCGACCGGCTCGAGCTCAAGGTGCTGGAGTCTGATCCGATCAACCGGCGAATCGTACTCGCGGTGACCGACGCTCCTGGAGTTGAGGAGAGAGCCGCGGCGAGGGCTGCCGCGCCTGCCGAGTCGGTGGATGACGAGGCAGAAGGCGTCGAAGCCGAAGCGGAAGTCGAGGCCGAGGCTGAGGTCGTCGACGAGGTCGAAGCCGAAGCGGAAGTCGAGGCCGAGGCTGAGGCCGTCGATGAGGTCGAAGCCGAAGCGGAAGCCGAGGTTGTGGCTGAGGCCGTCGAAGAGGTCGAAGCAGAAGCCGAGGTTGTGGTTGAGGCCGTCGAAGAGGTCGAAGCCGAAGCGGAAGTCGAGGCCGAGGCTGAGGCTGAGGTGGAGGAAGAGGACAAGACGTCCTGATCCGGCCGCTTGGCTGAGATAGTGGTTGTTGCCTCGCAGGGGGCCCGGCGAGTGGCGTCGGGCCCCCTGTGTTTATTGACGGGAGGGCAGTTGATGCGCAGGTGGTTCATAGTGACGCTCGTGATCGTGTCGGGATGCGCCAGTGGGCGGAGCACGGTGGCACCGCCCGAGCCGGAGGCGGCAGCCGACTCCTCGGCGGTCCGAGAGAGGGTACTCGACCGCACTTCGCTGGAGCGAGCCGAGGATGCGCTGAGCGATGGGGCCTGGGGCACCGCGACTGTGGTGGCCGATTCGCTCTGGCGTGAGTGGACGGGATCGGCCGAGTTGGATCCGGAGAGCGCCGAGGACCTGGTCGATCTTCTCGACGCGGTCGGAGCGGAGGATCGGGCCGCCCACGTCCTGCTGCGTGCACCCTTCGAGCTGGGCGGTGGCGAGCGCAAAACCCTGCGCAAGCTCGTGGCTGAGTTGTCGATCCGCGAACTCGAGAATCTCATGGAGCCGGAGGACGGGCGAGTGGAGGCCACTTCCATCGTCGGCGCCGAGCTCGCGCAGGCGCTTGCTGTGGCTGACCATCCCGAGATGGCAAGACAGTTGGCGGAAGCGGTGTTGGCGGGCTCGCCAGACGGACCTGAGCGGGACAAGGCCGAGGACGTCCTGCAGGGCAGGGTAGCTGCCCAGGTTGATCCGCTCCGGATCGGGTTGGTGCTGCCCGCGTCTGGCCGGTTCGGCGGCGTGGGCGAACAGATCCTCGAGGGAGCCTCACTGGCCCTTGAGTTGTACCGGACGGATCCGGCACATGCGGCCATCGACCTCGTGGTATTGGATGATAGCTCTCGGGTCGACTTGGGAATCGATCATGTCGAGGCGCTCGACGAGATGAACGTCGCCGCGGTTATCGGCCCGATCCGAACGGAGGCGCTGCAGTCAGCCGCCGTTCGGAGGGATCGGGACGACCTCCTGATCCTCAGTCCCACGGCGGCGGCGGGGCAGGGCGCCGACATGAACGTCTACACCCTGTGGGATCGCGACCGACGGGAGGCCGACGTCGCCGTTGCCCTCGCTTCCTGGTTGTCTGAGAACATGCGCATGGACTCGCTGGGCGTGCTCTATCCCTACGGCTGGTCTCCCGTTGCGCTCGAGGCTTTGCGAGCAGAGGTCGAAGGAAACGGAGGCCGCATACTCGCCGCCCAACCCTACGTGGCCGATTCTACCACGTTCGGTGCTCCGATAGAGGCGCTCGCGGCGGCTGAGCCAGCGGCCGTGATGGTGTTTGCCGACCGCCCACGGACGGTGCTGCAGATCGCGCCGCAGCTGGTGTACTACGGTCTTCGTCGTTGGGTTACCGCTGGCGATGCCAACTGGTCGGATCCTGCAGTCGTGCGTCGATTGGATCCGAGCTATTCAGATCATCGGCTGGTGGGAACGTACGTCGATCGAGTGAGCCCTGGCACCCCGTGGCGGGAATTTGAAGCAGCATATGAAGCGCAGTATCGTAAGGCGCTATCGGACAATATGTTCGCGGCTCTTGGATTTGACGCCATGAACCTGATACTCACCGGTGTACCCGAGGTGGAATGGGAGCGCCGGGGTGCCATCGGTAGATCGATCCGGAGCGGGACCCACCAGGGGGCCACCGGCGATCTCGGCGTCGATCCGGTGTCAGGCAGTCTGGGTCGGGACGTGTTCGTTCGTGTCCTCAAGGACGGAGGGCTGGCGACCCCTGACCCGGACGAGATGCTGCAGTGGGCCGAGGAGCAGATGGCACTCGAGGAGTTCCTGAAGGCCCTGGAGGAGGAGAAGGAAGAAGAGGAGGGCGACGGATGAGCGCGCGTGAAAAGCTGCGGCAACTGGAAGAGCTGCGCCGGCGGACCCTCGAGGGCGGCGGGGCGAAGCGGCTCGCGCGGCAGCACGAGCGAGGAAAGCTGGGAGCGCGCGAGCGCCTGGACATCCTTCTCGATCAAGGGTCGTTCGTCGAGCTCGACCGGTTCGTCGAGCACAGAAGCGTCGACTTTGGGCTCGAAGACCAACGGATCCCGGGAGACGGGGTAGTGACCGGCTACGGAACCGTCGACGGACGCACCGTCTACGTGTTCAGCCAGGACTTCACCGTATTCGGCGGCTCTCTTTCCGAGGCCCACGCCGAGAAGATATGCAAGGTGGTCGATCTGGCGACGCAGAACGGCGCTCCCGTGATCGGGCTCAATGACTCCGGCGGGGCACGAATCCAGGAAGGTGTAGCTTCTCTTGGCGGTTATGCGGAGCTGTTCCTCCGCAACACGCTCGCCTCGGGCGTGGTCCCGCAAGTCAGCGTCATCTTGGGCCCATGCGCCGGTGGGGCAGTCTATTCTCCTGCCATTACGGATTTCGTGTTCATGGTTCAGGGAATCAGTCACATGTTCGTGACCGGTCCCAACGTTGTGAAGACCGTGACTCACGAAGAGGTGACGTTCGAGGAGCTGGGTGGAGCCGCTGTGCACAGCACCCGATCAGGAGTGGCGCACTTCTCCCACCCGACGGAGATCGAGAGCCTCGGTGCCGTGCGAAAGCTCCTCGGATTCCTCCCGGCCAACAACTCTGAGGACCCCCCGGTAGTGCCAAGCGATGATCCCGCGACGAGAGCGGACGAGGAACTGCTCGATGTCATACCCGACCTGGCGACTCAGCCGTATGACATGCATGAGGTGATCGGGAGGATCGTGGATGATGGGGACTTCCTGGAAGTCCACGCCGGTTACGCCGGCAATATCATCGTGGGCTTCGCCCGAATGGGGGGACGCTCGGTGGGTATCCTGGCGAATCAGCCGGCCGTGCTGGCGGGTGTGCTGGACATCGACGCAAGTCGGAAGGGAGCCCGCTTCATTCGGTTCTGCGATGCCTTCAATATCCCGATTGTCACTCTCGAAGACGTGCCGGGCTTCCTTCCGGGTGTGGCGCAGGAGCACGGCGGGATCATACAGCATGGCGCGAAGCTTCTGTACGCGTATTGCGAGAGCACCGTCCCCAAGCTGACGGTGATTACCCGGAAAGCTTACGGCGGGGCGTACGATGTGATGTCGTCCAAACACATCCGTGGAGATCTCAATTTTGCGTGGCCTACGGCGGAGCTGGCTGTCATGGGTCCGAAGGGAGCCGTTGAGATTCTCTACCGGCGAGAGCTGGAAGGGGCAGAGGATCGCGACGCACGTGTCGCGGAACTCGAGACCGAGTTTCGTGAGAGGTTCGCGCACCCGTACCTGGCGGCCAAGCGGGGCTTTCTGGACGACGTCATTGATCCGAGAGAGACCCGGGCCCGCCTCATCTCGGGTCTCGAGATACTCCAGAACAAGCGCCAGAGGAACCCGCCTCGGAAGCACGGCAATATCCCCCTGTGAGGTGCCGTCGTGTTCGATAAGATCCTGATCGCCAATCGCGGAGAGATCGCGGTTCGCGTCATTCGTGCCTGCCAGGAGCTCGGTGTGCGTACGGTTGCCGTCTACTCGGAGGCTGACCGCCTCTCTCCGCACGTCCTTCTCGCGGGCGAAGCGGTTCCAATCGGTCCCGCCCCGGCGGCCGAAAGCTACCTGCGAGCCGAAGCGATCATCGACGCGGCCCGCCAGACCGGTGCCCAGGCGGTACACCCGGGCTACGGATTCATGGCGGAAAGCCCCGAATTCGCGCGCCGGGTACTCGAGGCCGATCTGGTCTTCGTGGGACCGCCACCCGATGCGATCGCTGAGATGGGAGACAAGACCGCTGCCCGGGCCAGGATGATCGATGCGGGTGTTCCCGTAGTACCGGGGTCCGATGCGATCACCGAAGTAGGGGAAGGCGTAGCGGCGGGAGACCGGATCGGGTGGCCGGTCCTGCTGAAGGCGGCTGCGGGCGGAGGCGGAAAGGGTATGCGGGTGATCGAGTCGGCAGGCGACCTTCCGCGAGCCCTGTCGGCGGCGAGCCGCGAGGCGGGCCAGGCGTTCGGCGACTCCCGTGTGTACCTGGAGAAGTACTTGAGCGATCCCCGGCACATCGAGATCCAGGTGCTGGCCGATACGCATGGCCGGGTGATCCACCTCGGGGAGAGAGAGTGTTCCATTCAGCGGCGCCATCAGAAGCTGATCGAGGAGGCACCATCTCCGGCTGTCGACTCCGACCTGCGGGCTCGCATGGGAGATGTCGCGGTCGCGGCGGCGGAAGCAGTCGGCTACGTGGGTGCCGGCACGGTCGAGTTTCTGTACCAGGACGGCGAGTTCTACTTCCTCGAGATGAACACCCGTATTCAGGTCGAACACCCGGTGACGGAGTTCGTGACGGGTGTGGATCTTGTGCAGGAACAGATCCGGATTGCCGCGGGCCTGCGGATGTCGGTCGAGGTGAGTCCGGACTGGCCACGCGGGCACGCGATCGAGTGTCGGATCAGCGGAGAGGATCCATTCAGCGGCTTCTTCCCCTCGAGCGGCACGATCCGCGCTCTCGAGGTGCCGTGTGGCCCCGGGGTTCGCTGGGACGGTGGAATCATGGAGCACTACGAGGTGGGGCTGCACTACGACCCCCTGCTAGGCAAGCTCATCGTTCACGCGGCGACCCGAGATCAGGCGATTCTCAGGATGCGCAGGGCTTTGCGGGAGCTGCAGATCGAGGGGATCCGCACCACACAGCCTTTTCACCTCGGGGTCCTGGGAGAAGAGGATTTCAAGGCCGGTGACGTCTCGGTTCGATACCTGGACCGGCACCCCGAGCTGGTGGAGACGGGGGAAGGGGATTGGCAGGCGCGAGCTGCGGCCGTCGCGGCTACCATGCTGGAGCACCGTGCGAGAGTCCGCGGTGGGGCGGGCACCGTGAGGGTCGCTTCCGGACTTCGCGCGTCGGGTGAGATCAGCGAATGGCGCCGGCGGCTGGGGACATGCGATTGAGCACGAGCCTCGGGAATGACCCGGTCACGGATAGGGAGCCGGAGGTCGTCGACGATCGTGCCACGCTCCGCGTGGATCGCATCGCGGCCGGCGGTGATGGGGTGGGACGTGAGGAATCCGGTCGCGTCGTGTTCGTTCCTCGAACCGCACCCGGGGATCTGGTGCGAGTGGAGATCATCGAAGCGAAGCCGCGTTGGGCGAGAGGACGGGTCCGCGAATACGTGGCTCGTGGAGACGGGCGACGTGAGGCACCCTGTCCGGCATACGACGAATGTGGTGGCTGTCGTCTCCAGCACCTCACTCCGGCGGAACAGAGGCGGAGCAAACGGGACCTCGTCGAAAGCGCTCTCAGGCGCATCGCCAGCCTTGACGTGGAAGTGCCCGACCTGATCGCCGGCGGGAGCGAGTTCGGCTATCGCAATCGCGTGACATTCTCGTCCGGACTGAGCGATGGCACTCTGGTAGCGGGTTTCCGGACGATATACGACCCTGGGGCCCTGGCCGACGTCCGGCAGTGCCTGCTGGCCGAGGAACCGATCGTCGCGGTATGGGACCGGATGCGAAGCGCCTGGGCGGAAGGCATCTGTGAGCCTTCCCTGGGACCTGACACGCGAATCACGGTTCGCTCCGCCATCGATGGTGCCGTCGATGTTCTCGTTCGAGGCGGCAGTCCGCCGGGTCCGGAGGCCCTGCGCGATCTGATGGAGGAGGTACCCGGAATTACCGGGTGGCATCATGGTGGGTCGCGGGACGTCCCACGCTGTCTGGCAGGAGAAGACACGCTGGCTGATCGATGGCAGGACATCGCGTTCGAGCTGCCGGCGGATGTGTTTCTCCAGGTCAACCGGGAGGTGTCGGCGCGGCTTGACGGGTGGTTGAATGCGCGGGTAGGAGAGGTAGAAGGGTTGCGAATTCTGGATCTCTACTCGGGGGTGGGCGCCAGGGCGATCCGGTGGGCCCGAGAGGGCGCGCACGTGACCGCGTGCGAGGTTGACGAGAGAGCGGTCGGCGCCTGCAGAAAGGCCGCAGGCGAGTCGAGGGGACGACTGGTCGCATTGGCCGATCGGGTCGAGAATCGGATTGCTGATCTCCTCCCGGCAGATCTGGTGGTGGTGAATCCACCGCGTGCCGGGCTGTCCCGCAAGGTATCCGAAGAGTTGGTCGCAGGGTCTGCAGAGAGGCTCGTCTACGTCAGTTGTGACCCTGCGACTCTGGCCCGCGATCTCGAGCGGCTGCAGCCGGGATGGCGAGTGCGGGAAGTGCAGCCCTTTGACGCCTTTCCTCAGACCTCGCACGTGGAGACGGTAGCATGGTTGAACCGGCGTTGAGCAGCAGGAGGGTTTCATGACCTCGGACTCCTCCACCCGGTACTTCGCACGGCTCGGCGAGACTACGCGAGAAATCGTGGTAGAGGCCGACCACGTGCTGATCGACGGCGAGCCGATTGAAGCGGACATCTCGACGCTTCCGGGCTCTGATCGACAGCACCTCCGGATGGATGGACGGTCCCTTTCGCTGTTCGCGCGGCGCGAGGATGCGAACTGGATTATCGAACTGGAGGGCAGGCTCTTCGAGGTGGTGGTCGAGGACGAGCGGACACGCCATATCCGGGAGCTCGCCTCGCACGTAGCCCCCGTCGAGACCAGGCGGGACCTGCGGGCTCCCATGCCCGGTCTCATCGTCCGGGTCGAGGTTCAGGTGGGCCAGGAGGTGGAGAAGGGGGACAGTCTCGTCGTGATGGAAGCCATGAAGATGGAGAACGAACTCCGCGCGGATGCGCCGGGGACGGTCCTCTCCGTCGAAGTGGCTCCAGGCGACGCAGTGGAGCGCGACGCGGTATTGCTGAAACTCGAGCAGAGGTGAGCCATGCCGGATCAAGCTGACCCACGCACTACGTCGGGCATCGCGATCAAGCGACTTTACGGGCCCGCCGACGGGCCGGCGTCCGATCCGGGAGAACCCGGGCAGTGGCCATTCATGCGTGGCGTGTATCCGGACATGTACCGGGGGCGCGCCTGGACGATGCGCCAGTATGCCGGGTTTGGGACGGCGGAAGAGACGAACGAACGCTTCCGCTACCTTCTCGACTCCGGACAGACCGGATTGTCGGTCGCCTTCGATCTGCCAACGCAGATGGGGCTGGACTCTGATGACACGAGAGCCGATGGAGAGGTGGGGCGGGTTGGGGTAGCGATAGACACACTAGAGGATGTCGAGCGGCTGTTTGCCGAAATCCCGCTCGAGCAGGTGTCCACATCGATGACCATCAACGCGACAGCCGCGATTCTGCTGGCAATGTACGTCGCGGTGGCTGATGTCCGCGGAGTGGAGCGCCGCAGCCTCTCGGGAACCGTACAAAACGACATCCTCAAGGAGTTCATTGCCCGAGGAACGTACATCTATCCGGTTGAGCCGAGCCTCCGCTTGGTCACCGATATCTTCGCCTTCTGTTCCGAGGAGCTTCCGCGCTGGAACAGTATCTCCATCAGTGGCTACCACATGCGTGAAGCCGGCGCTACGGCGGCGCAGGAAGTCGCGTTCACCCTCGCCAACGGCAGGGAATACGTTCGCCGGGCCCTGGCGTGTGGCCTCGAGGTCGATCAATTCGCCCCGCGATTGAGTTTCTTCTTCGCCGCTCACAATCATCTATTCGAGGAGGCGGCGAAATTCAGAGCCGCGAGAAGGCTCTGGGCTCGAATGATGAAAGAGGAGTTCGGGGGCTCCGACGCGAGTTGTCGTCTTCGCTTCCATACGCAGACAGGCGGATCGACCCTAACGGCTCAGCAGCCGCTCAACAATGTCGTTCGAGTTGCTGTCCAGGCGCTGGCCGGGGTGTTGGGGGGCACCCAGTCCCTTCATACGAACAGCTTCGATGAGGCCCTGGCTCTTCCCGGAGCCGAGGCGGCCCGCCTGGCCCTGCGGACCCAACAGGTGCTCGCAGAGGAATCGGGGGTTCGAGATACGGTCGATCCGCTTGGAGGCTCGTACTATGTGGAGAGCCTGACGGACCAGATCGAGGAGTCGGCACGGGCGTATCTGGAGAGAATCGAAGACATCGGTGGAGCCGCGACTTCGATCCCCTTCATGACCGATGAAATCCACCGTGCGGCGTATGCCTGGCAGCTCGAGGTCGAGAGTGGAGAACGAGGGGTGGTAGGCGTGAACGTCTACCAGGACGAAGAGGTTCGATCTCCCATATCGCCTCCGGATTTCACGAATCTGCAGCAGGCGCAGCGCAGGCGCCTGGATGAGGTTCGCAGCCGGCGCGATTCGGATCTCGTGGAGCGCACGCTCGACGCTGTGGTCGCTGCGGCCACCTCCGGAGCCAACCTCTTGCCTGCCATGATCGAAGCGGTCAAAGTCAGGGCCACACTCGGCGAGATCAGCGGTCGGCTGGTCGGGTTGTGGGGTCCGTACCGGGCGTCCTGACCTGGTCAAGGAAGAAGAAAGGAACTCATGCCGACGTACGAGTACGAATGTCGTGAATGTGGCCATGCTTTCGAGCGATTCCAGGGGATCAACGAGAACCCGATCTCCATGTGTCCCGAGTGCGAAGGCAGGGTCCGGCGCCTGATTTCCAGTGGTGGAGGCC
>Ga0316201_10000952_pt1 | contig 18380 bp, 13 predicted proteins | sample CS6wburrow_MG_FD_204516 | JGI IMG/M metagenome (GOLD analysis project Ga0316201, IMG submission 204516) | Coastal sediment microbial communities from Delaware Bay, Delaware, United States - CS-6 worm burrow | ecosystem: Environmental > Aquatic > Marine > Coastal > Sediment | place: USA... | reverse complement strand
AGCCGGACAGTGCGTTCAGACCGGCCTGGTGGCTGCCAGGGCCTCATTTACAAACACTGTTCCCGCAACTCTTCCGTAAGCAGCGTCAACCTCTGCTCACCCGCGAGCGTATAGAACTGGACGACGGTGATTTCCTCGATATTGACTGGAGCGCAGACAACGGTGGCCCAATCGTGCTATTGCTGCACGGCCTGGAGGGGTCGATCCGTTCGCACTACGCAACGGGTCTGATACATTCACTCACACGATGTGGCTGCCTGGTCGTACTGTTGAATTTTCGCGGTTGCAGCGGGGAGTCCAACCGCCTGCCACGCAGTTACCACTCCGGTGATACGGGTGATGTTGATACGGTTCTAAGGCGGCTGGTGAACCTATACCCGCAACGCTTCATCTACACAGTCGGCATTTCTCTCGGCGGTAATGTGCTGCTGAAATGGCTGGGTGAAAACCCGGAACAGACATTTGTCAGGAAAGCGGTTGCCGTCTCGGTTCCTTTTACACTGGATATCGCCGCACACCGACTGGAACGTGGATTATCCAGGCTCTACCAGGCCCATCTCCTGAATAAACTGCGCCGATCGACCCGTAGCAAAGCGGCGCACACGGCATTACCCATAGATATCAGTCGTTTGTCCCGGATAAAATCGTTTCGACAATTCGATGATCAGGTCACCGCCCCACTACACGGCTTCGATGGTGTCGATGATTACTATCGTCGTGCCAGCAGCCGCCCCTTCATAAAAAACATCAGAACGCCCACTTTGATCCTGCACGCGCTGGATGACCCTTTCATGACGCCGGATGCGGTCCCCGAAGTTAACGAACTGGGACCCGGTGTACAACTCGAGTTAAGCGCAGCTGGTGGGCACGTCGGATTTGTCGGCGGCATTCTGCCCTGGAAACCCCGATACTGGATTGATGAACGGGTCTGCGCCTATTTTCAGGCACCCGGACTCAAGCAACACAACACCTAGCCGGCACCTCATTTCGACTGCATCGCTGTCATGGACCTGGACACTGACAAAAAGCAGGATAACGACCTGATGCAGCTGCAATACGGCATCCTGGACCAGTTCTTCACACTTGTGGAGATCCCATCCGTCCGTTGAACCCGTTTTCAGGGTCCCGCCAGCGACAACAACGGGAACAAAAAAGGGGGTTAAAAGCCCCCTTTTCCATTTGCACTACAGGCCACAAAGGATAGATACTGGTCACCCGAGGACCAGCGGACGGCCCCGCACACCCCTGTCAGGGGAACCGGATTCTGGATGACGCAACGACCACAGAATCGGGTATTTTAGCGAACTCACATTGACGAGGATCAAGTCGCTTGAGCGTACAGGCTGTTAGGCTTTTAACTGGAGCAAAGGAGTAGCAAACGATGAATGCAGACACCGGAATCACCGTAAGCAGTATCATGCAGCGCGATGTTCTCTCTGTCGAGGACAACTGGCCCCTACATCGACTGGCGCGCTTTCTTACCGACAATCAGATATCCGGCGCACCGGTCACATCCGCGAATGGTGAGCTCATTGGTGTGGTATCGCTGACCGACATTGTACGTTATGACAGCATGCCGGAACGCCAGGCCGAGGTACGCGATACGCACGAATACTACCTTCATACTCTGGAAATGCAGGTTACTCAGGAAGAAGCGACCAGCTTTCATGCCGAGCAGGAGACATCGGCTACAGTGCGGGATCTCATGACACCGATGATTTTCGAAGTGGATGAGAATGCCAGTATCGAGGAAGTTGCCGACACCATGGTCAAAGGGCACATCCACCGCTTGTTTGTGACACACAACAGAAAGATTTCGGGTGTAGTCACAGCGCTGGACATGGTGGAGTATCTGCGCAACTCGTTCGGAGCCGGCCTTGCGCGTGAGGCCTGAACGGTCAGGAAGGTCCCAAAGGTGCAGCCACCACTGAATCAATCCGCGGTGACTGCCTTTGTGGCCCGCTGTGTTCTTTAGTTTTCCCCAACGGCCTTCATGCTAAGGCGGATTCTGCCCTGCTTGTCGACTTCCAGCACTTTGACCTTGATGGTGTCGCCTTCAGAGAGCTTGTCGCTGACCTTCTCTACGCGTTCTTCACTGATCTGGGAAATATGTACAAGTCCATCTTTACCCGGCAGTATGGTCACGAATGCGCCAAAGTCCATCAACTTGACCACCTTGCCTTCATAGACAGATCCAACCTCGACATCGGCGGTCAGTTGTTCAATGCGTCGACGGCACTCTTCACCGGCGGCCTGATCGACGGAAGCGATTTTCACGACGCCACTGTCATCGATATCCACACTGGCACCGGTTTCCTCGGTCAGCGCACGGATAGTTGCGCCACCCTTGCCAATCACGTCACGGATGCGATCCGGATTAATCTTCATGGTGATATAGCGGGGGGCGTATTCTGACATATCTTCACGCGGCACGCTGATCGCCCTGTTCATCTCAGAGAGAATATGCAGACGTGCTTCGTGGGCCTGCCCCAGAGCAGTCTCCATGATTTCTCTGGTGATGCCGTCGATCTTGATATCCATCTGCAGGGCATTGACACCTTTCTCTGTACCGGCAACCTTGAAGTCCATATCACCCAGATGATCTTCATCACCCATGATATCGGTCAGAACGGCGTAATTATCACCCTCCTTGATCAGCCCCATGGCAACACCGGCAACGGGTGCCGACAGCGGTACGCCGGCGTCCATCATGGAGAGGCTGCTGCCACAGACACTGGCCATGGAACTGGAGCCGTTTGATTCGGTGATTTCCGACACCACGCGAATGGTATAGGGGAATGATTCGGCATCCGGCATGACGGCGAGAATACCTCGCTTGGCCAGACGCCCGTGACCGATTTCACGGCGTTTGGGACTGCCGACACGACCGGTTTCGCCAACACAGTAAGGCGGGAAGTTGTAGTGCAGCATAAATCTTTCGCGATACGAACCCTGCAATGCATCGATGATCTGTGCATCACGTTCGGTGCCCAGGGTCGTTACAACCAGGGCCTGAGTCTCGCCACGGGTGAACAATGCGGAACCGTGGGTTCTCGGCAACACACCGGTGCGCACCGTGATCGGCCGGACTGTCTTTGTGTCACGACCGTCAATGCGCGGATTGCCCTCGATGATACGGCTGCGAACGATACTCTTTTCCAGCTTATCCATTGCGCCTCGAACCTCTTCGGCGCTGGGACCATCTTCACTGACCAGCTTGTCACTGGTTTCCGCACGTATGGCATCCAGACGTGCATAACGCGCCTGTTTGTCGGCAATCTGGTAGGCCTCGCCGAAAGCACTTGCACTGGCATCGGCGACCGCTTTGGCCAGGTCTTCGTTGGTCGCGGCAGCTTGCCACTCCCAGGCCGGCGCATTCACTTCTGCGGCCAGCTCCTGGATGGCTGTAATGGCAGTCTGCATCTGCTCGTGGCCGAACACCACGGAACCCAGCATGACATCTTCCGCAAGCTCCCTGGCTTCGGACTCGACCATCAATACGGCTTTTGCTGTACCGGCCACCACCAGATCCAGATCCGAGGTTTCCATCAACCCCCTGTCCGGATTCAACACATACTCACCGTCGATGTAACCGACGCGTGCCGCTCCCACCGGTCCATTGAATGGCAGGCCGGAAATCGAACAGGCTGCTGATGCACCGAGCAGAGCGGGGATATCGGGATCGACTTCAGGATCCAGAGACATCACTGTCGCAATGATCTGAACTTCATTGGTGAAACCCTTGGGAAACAGCGGCCGGATCGGACGATCAATCAGTCTACACAGCAGTGTTTCGTTTTCGCTGGGCCGGCCCTCACGCCGGAAAAAACCGCCTGGAATACTGCCGGCAGCATAGGTACGCTCCTGATAGTCGACCGTAAGCGGGAAAAAATCCCGCCCTTCGGAGCCGCGTTTCAAACCAACCGCAGTAACAAATACGATGGTATCACCCATACTGACCATGACTGCCCCCGAGGCCTGGCGGGCGATTTCACCGGTTTCAAAGGTGACGGTATGGCTACCGTACTGGAACGATTTTTTAATGGGGTTCACTAGTTATTCCTCACTGTTAACGACAGCGGTTGGTTTATAAATTGGGTTCGATTAGCGGCGCAGACCCAGACGGGCGATCAAATCCTGATAACGGCCCACGTCTTTGCCTTTGAGATAATCAAGCAGCTTGCGGCGGTTACTGACCATACGCAGCAGGCCCTGGCGGGAATGGTGATCGTGCTTGTGCTGCTGAAAATGCGGTGTCAGCTCCTGAATATTTGCCGTCAGCAATGCCACCTGTACTTCAGGCGAACCGGTATCGCCCTGCGAGCGCTGATAATCACTGACTATCTGTTGTTTCTGTTCGGTTGATAAAGCCATTATTAACTCCAAAATCGTTCAAAAAAACACATCCAGCGAACAGGCCAGATGAAGGCCGGGTATTCTAACCGCCTACCCCTGTTGCATCAACAGCTTAGCCACGCGAAACACGGCATTAAAGCAAGCGACGACAGGAAACACCCGGGATTTCCGTGTCTTCCGTGAGCGCACAGCTCAGGCACTTTTCATCAACCGTCTGGGAGCCACCCGGCCGTCGTCCAGAATCTCTCCCATACCGAGAAAACTGCGGTTGCCCTCGTAGAGGCGAACCCAGCCGCTGGTGGGGGCGTGCGGGACCAGCACAGGCTGCCCCTGTTGCAGGTAAAACGCCGCATCAGTGGATAAATCGACATCAGGCCACTGGGTCAGGGCCGACTCGATCGGCAGCAACAAGGTGTCCATCGAGGACATATCCTTTTCCTTTAACTCCCGGAGTGTCTCCAGGCCAACCAGCATGGTGTCACCATAGGGCCCGACAGCGGTGCGTCTGAGCGCGGAGACGTGGGCGCCACAGCCGAGCCTGTCACCGATATCCTCAGCCAGTGTGCGGACATAGGTGCCCTTTGAGCAGTGCACGTTGATATCGAGCCAGTCTTCGCCCTGTCCTGCCACAGTCAGTTCATAGATTTCCACCGGTCGCGGCTCACGCTCCACTTCGACACCCTGGCGAGCCAGCTTGTACAGGCGCTGCCCTTGATGCTTAAGCGCAGAATACATGGGTGGAATCTGTTCTATGCTGCCACGAAACTCTTCCAGCACCGTCTCCAGCTGTTCCCGCTTGTAGACGCCTACCGGCCGCGTTTCCAGCACCTCGCCCTCGGCATCAGCGGTCGCGGTCCGTACGCCCAGCTGGCAGCGCACCTGATAGCGTTTATCGGCATCCAGCAGAAAGGCGGAAACCTTGGTGGCCTCCCCCATACAGATCGGCAGCACGCCGGAAGCCAACGGATCCAGACTGCCCGTGTGCCCGGCCTTTTTGGCAAAATACAGACGTTTAACTTGCTGCAGGGCATCATTGGATGTAATACCCGATGGCTTGTCCAGCAACAGAATACCGCTGACGTCTCGACCTCTAACGCGCCGTCGCCCCATAATTCTTGTTTACCTCACACTATTCGGAATCGTCACGATCGCCGCGCACGGCGGCATCGATCAAGGCGCTTAAACGAGTCCCTTCCTCCAGCGAATGGTCCTGTTTGAAGTGCAGTTGCGGTACGTGACGTAGTTGCAGGCGCTGACCGAGCAATTTTCTCAGATAGCCTGATGCGCCCTGCAGGACCTGCAGCGATGCGTCGGCTTGCGGCGCTTCACCCAGGGTGGAAAAAAAAACCTTCGCGTGCGACATGTCACGCGAGACTTCCACTGCCGAGACACTGACCATGCCAAGCCGTGGATCGTCTATTTCGTCGCGAATGAGTGTTGCCAGTTCACGCTGAAGCTGCTCGCCAACCCGGCGCATTCTTGAGAATTCTCGAGGCATGAAAGAAAGGCGGCTTATCCTAGGAGGACAACATCGCGCATATCATTGTACCGTCCGCGCTGTTTCTATGCGTTCGAACACCTCGATATGGTCGCCTACCTTGACATCGTTATAGCCCCTCACGCCGATACCGCATTCCATACCGTTGCGGACTTCGTTGACGTCATCCTTGAAACGACGCAGGGACTCCAGCTCGCCTTCAAAAATCACGACGTTGTCACGTAACACACGAATAGGAGCACTGCGTCGCACCACGCCTTCGACGACCATACAACCGGCAATAGCACCGATCTTTGGTGCCCTGAAGACATCCCGCACTTCAGCCAGGCCAATAATGTTCTCACTGACCTCCGGTGACAGCATGCCGGACAGCGCCGCTTTTACATGATCGATCGCTTCATATATCACACTGTAGTAACGCAGATCGATATCGTGTTCTTCGATAATACGACGAGCAGCTGCATCGGCACGAATATTGAAGCCGATCATAATGGCGTTGGAAGCCACCGCCAGATTGGCGTCGGTTTCATTGAAGCCACCGACACCCGAGGAGACGATTTTTACCGAGATTTCAGCAGCGTCAATGTTGCTCAATGAATCACGCAGGGCTTCCACACTGCCCTGCACATCGGCCTTGAGAATAATATTCAGGGTAGCCTGCTCACCTTTACCCATATTGGCAAACATGTCTTCAAGCTTGGCCTGCTGTTGTCGCGCCAGCTTGATTTCACGCTGTTTCTGGTGGCGGAATTCGGCCAGTTCACGGGCCCTGCGTTCGTCATTGATAACCAGCGCATCTTCACCCGCCGCCGGCGTGCCGGACAGCCCCAACACCACTGCCGGCATGGACGGGCCTGCCGATTCAATGGTCACGCCGGATTCATTGAACATGGCACGCACGCGCCCCCATTCCTGGCCGGCGATCAATATATCGCCTTTGCGCAACTTGCCGTTCTGAACCAGCACGGTGGCAACCGGACCACGGCCTTTATCCAGGGTCGATTCGATAATAACACCCTGAGCCGGGCAGTCCTCGATCGCTGTCAACTCCAGCAGTTCGGTCTGCAGTAATACCGCATCCAGCAGATCGTCAATACCCTGGCCGGTTTTCGCAGAGACTTCAACAAACTGGGTATCACCGCCCCAGTCTTCCGGAATCACGTCCTGTTGCGCCAATTCGGTTTTGACACGGTCGGGATCGGCTTCCGGTTTATCGATCTTGTTGATCGCAATCACCATAGGTACTTCGGCAGCTTTACTGTGCTGTATAGCCTCGATGGTCTGTGGCTTGGCGCCGTCATCGGCGGCGACGACCAGGATAACGATATCCGTCACCTTCGCGCCGCGCGCACGCATGGCCGTAAAGGCGGCATGGCCGGGCGTATCCAGGAAACTGATCATGCCCCTGGGGGTTTCCACATGATAAGCACCGATATGCTGGGTGATGCCACCGGCTTCACCTGCCGCTACCCGGGTGCTGCGAATATGATCGAGCAGGGAAGTCTTGCCGTGGTCAACGTGTCCCATGATGGTTACCACAGGCGGACGCGGTACACTTTCGCCACTGACGCTGCCCGCGGCCAGCTGTTCTATCTCGGCCTCCAGGTCATGGTCGGACGCCGCCTTGGCGATGTGGCCCAGCTCTTCCACCACCAGGGAAGCAGTATCCCGGTCGAGGCTCTGGTTGATCGTCGCCATGACGCCCATTTTCATCAGCGATTTGACCAGCTCAGCACCTTTGATGGACATCTTCTGCGCCAGCTCGGATACCGTGATGGCTTCTGGAATCTCAACTTCGTGTACAACCGGCGCCGTGGGCATCTCGAAACCGTGCTCACCGGAAGGCTTGACAGAGACCGCCGAGCCGGGCGCCCTCTTTTTCTTGCGACGTCCACCCTTGCCCTTGGCGACGTGCAGCTCCTTGCGACCATACTTGGTGGCCTGGTCGCCGCCGGCATCACGGCGTTTTGCTTTACGGTCCTGTTCCGACTTCTGCTGCTGTGCTTCCTGTTCCGCGCGCGCCTGGGCCAGCGTGTCCTCACTGACTTTCTTGCGCTCTTCATCGGCCTTGCGCGTCTCCTCTTCCTGTTGACGACGTTTCGCGTCTTCTGCGCGTTTGAGTTCTTCTTCAGCTTTACGCGCCGCTTGCTCCTCGGCACGGCGCAAGGCATCCTTTTCCGCCTGCAACTTGGCTTCACGTTCGGCCAAAAGCGCCGCTTTTTCATCGGCCTCCTGTTTCAGCCGTTCCTGTTCCTCGGCAACCAGATCCGCACGTTTTACATAGGTGCGTTTCTTGCGCACTTCGACACTGACGGTTTTCGCCGCGCTGCCACGACTGACCGAGGTACGCAGCTCAGTGTGTGATTTACGTCGTAACGTGACTTTTTTCGGTTGTGACACCGACAATGAATCTGACTTACCATGACTTTTACGCAGGTAACTCAGGAGCTTCATTTTCTCTGTATCGGATATAGTGTCGTCCGCACCGGAAATCTTCAGGCCGGCTTCATCCAGCTGCACCATAAGGCGATCAACCGGTAAACCCACCACATCAGCGAACTCTCGTACCGTAACGTCGGTCATCCTAAGGCATCTCCTCGATGTTCAGCCTTGCTCTTCATCGGCAAACCAAGGTGCGCGGGCGGTCATGATCAATGTGCCTGCGCGTTCTTCGTCCATGCCCTCAATATCCATCAGATCATCGATGGCCTGCTCAGCCAGGTCTTCCATGGTCACGATTCCCATCGCAGCCAGGGCGAAGGCCAGTTCGTTATCCATGCCCTCCATCTCCAGAAGATCCTGCGCAGGTTGTGAACCGCCAACACCTTCCTCACTGGCGATGGCGCGTGTCAGCAAGACATCGCGTGCGCGGCCACGCAGCTCTTCGACAATGTCTTCGTCGAATTCCTCTATCTGCAGCAATTCACTGTTCGGCACGTAGGCAATTTCCTCGACGGTGGAAAAACCCTCCTGAACCAGGATGACCGCCACTTCCTCATCGACGTCGAGATCATCCATGAACAATTTCTGCAGCACCTGTGCCTCTTCCTCCGACTTGACGGCGGCCTGTTGTTCGTCCATGACGTTGAGTTCCCAGCCTGTCAGCTGACTGGCCAGGCGTACATTCTGACCGCCGCGTCCGATCGCCTGTGAAAGCTGATCCGTGGTCACCGCGACATCCATGCTGTTCTTGTCTTCGTCAACAACGATTGAAACCACCTCCGCCGGTGACATGGCGTTGATCACGAACTGGGCAGGGTTTTCGTCCCACAAGATGATATCGACGCGTTCACCCGCCAGTTCGGTCGATACCGTCTGCACACGCGAACCGCGCATACCGACACAGGCTCCGATGGGATCGATACGTGGATCGTTGGACAAAACGGCAATCTTGGCGCGCAACCCCGGATCACGGGCGGCACCCAGAATTTCGATCAGACCCTGACCGACCTCCGGCACCTCCAGCTTGAACAACTCGATCAGAAACTCCGGCGCCACGCGGCTGACGAACAGCTGTGGGCCACGCGGTTCTGTACGCACGTCCTGCAGGTAGCCGCGCAGACGATCACCCGGACGCACCGCTTCACGTGGAATCATATCTTCACGATAGATAATGGCCTCGGCATTACCGCCCAGATCCAGGTAAACATTGCCGCGTTCGACCCGCTTCACAATGCCGGTGATCAGTTCGCCGATTCGATCCTTGTAGGCTTCCACGACCTGTGCGCGTTCGGCTTCCCGCACCTTCTGAACAATGACCTGTTTTGCGGTCTGGGCGCCGATGCGCCCGAAATCAACCGATTCCATGGGTTCTTCGATAAAATCACCCACCTGAATGTCTGGCTCGCGCTGGCGGGCTTCCTCGATCAGTATCTGACGAGTCGGGAATCGATAGCCGCCCTCTTCGTCTTCATCAGCCTCTTCACTGTCCTCGACCACTTCCCAGCGACGGAAGGTATCGTACTCGCCGCTCACACGGTCGATGGCAACCCGTGCGTCAATGTCTTCTTCGTGTTGCTTCTTGGTCGCCGAGGCGAGCGCGGCTTCGATAGCAGCGAAAATCACCTCCTTGCCGACACCCTTCTCATTGGACACCGCGTCCACGACCATCAGTATTTCTTTACCCATTACGCACCCTCCGCCCGATGCGAATCGTAATCGGGAACCAGTCGTGCCTGATCAATTTCATGCAACGGCACAAGCAACTCCTCATCGTCCATCTTTACGACAACCTGCTGGTCTCTAAGGCCAAGCAGCGTGCCCTTGAATCTGCGACGCCCTGCCACCGGCACGGACAAGCGCAACTTGACCTGTTGGCCGGCAAAACGTTCATAATCACGCGCCTGAAACAACGGCCTGTCCAGACCCGGCGACGAGACTTCGAGCGTATACTGGCCACGAATCGGATCTTCCACATCCAGCAGGCCGCTGACCTGGTAGCTCACCGCTTTGCAGTCATCGACGCCAATCCCGTCATCGTGGTCGATATAAACCCGCAACAGGCCGCTCTTGCCGTGAATGAATTCCACACCCACCAGCTCGTAGCCCAATACTGTCACCGCCGGCTCAATCAGCTTGCGGAGTTCGGCCGATTCACGCGCCATTCACTCACACCACAAATAAAAAATGGGCCATAGGCCCACTTCAATACACGGAAACCACCGACTAATCGGCGGGTCCGCCTGAAATCCAGAGCATTGTAGCAGAACAGTTTTATTAAAAGTAGCCCGCTTGCGGACATTCATTAAAGAACCCCGGGGAAACAGCCGGAACCATCGCCGGCCGAACTATGCGCAGCGCGAAAAAACAGAATCCGTGTCTGTCGGGCCATCGCGAATCAATCAGGGTGAAGCCCTTTTTCATTAATATACAATTAGTTATATAATTCCATCTGGCGCCACTAGGCGCGCAGCACCTTATGAATAAAATCCTGTATGGAGATAATACCCATCAATTTTTTATCGCGGACCACCAGTACCTGCCGGACATCACGTCGCATCATGACTTTGGCCACCTGGATGGCCGGTGTCGCCTCATCGACGCTTGCGTAACGATCCGCCAGTACCATGATCTCCATCACCGGCATGTAGGCCTCGCGGCGCAGGATCTCGGCAAAAGGCTCGAAGTTCAGAATCGGCGAGAGATCTTCCATCCAGGTGATGTACTCGGGGAGGCACAAGCGGATGAGTTCTTCTTCGCTCACGATGCCCACCAGATCACCATCGGCGTCGACCACTGGCAACTCACTGACGCCTTCTCTGCAAAACAGATCTATCGCCGAATAAAGGCTGTCGGTATCCCGCAGCCGTGCAAAATCGGTACGCATAATGTCACCGGCAGCTACATAGTCCGGGAGTGCCGCGCCCGTCTCTGCGATCGTTTTCCAGACAAGTTCGGGGCTATCCAGTGTCAACAGAAACTCGACAAAGCCCTCACGCCGGCAGATTGCCGAGAGGCCAGCGACGGCACGAAGGTAAATGGCCGGGTCGTCGGCTGGCGCCAGCATAAGAACAATCAGATTGGCGGGAAGAGACTCGGTTTCAGCGCAGACAAAATCCTCGCGATCGGGGCAACAAACCTGTCCGTCACGACTGGTGGCGAGCGCAAGCCGAAGTCTTTGCAATCCGGATATCCGCACGTGCACTACGACGACACCGGGCTGCAGCAGCATAATCCCGCATTTTTTCCGGGTAATAACGAGCTGGTAGACGGCCTCGCTGTCGATCGAGCTGTCGCTGTCAGCGATCAGCTCGATCATTTGCCGGGCGGTCTCTTCCACCCGACCACCCTGCGCCCCAGAGAGAACCTGTTCCGGGCTGAACAGTGATGACAGGGCGATCGTTTGATTCGTCAAGTCGCTCTCCCTAATAGATTTTTAACAGTATCTTGTGACACATCATCAGGACGACCCGGCAAGCATGAAAGGGCCGGTAACCAGGAGAGCCAGCCAGGCCACGAACCCTGCCACGAATCCGGCGGCGAGTCCTACCCGGAACCACTCGAGGAAGTGGATGCGCGTGCGATAGCGCTTCTCGAGCATGCCCAGGGCCACGATGTTCGCCGTGCTGCCGATCATGGTGATATTGCCGCCAAAACAGGCACCGAATAGCAGCGCCCACCATAACGGGTGCACGGTAGCCGATTCGCCAACCAGTTCCTGAACCACGGGTATGAACGCTGCCACAAAGATGACATTGTCAATAAAGGCCGAGCCGATGGCGGAAATAGCCATAACAGCCGGCACCAGGATGCTGGTCTGATCACCGAGCAGCCGGGTCAGCGAAAAAGCGATTTCCGTGGTGACCTCGGTGTACTGCAGTGTGCCGGCTACACCAAAAAGCATCAGGAAGAAGATCAATGTCCACCATTCCACATCCTGTTCGATATAGTGGCGGGCACGCTCCCGGCGCCAGATCATCACGATGCCCGCAGCGACCAGAGGTGCCATATAGAGGACCGTATTGGTCTCCAGATCAAGCCACAATTCGATGCGATGATGCAGGGCGACGAGACCGATGGTACCGCAGATCAGCAGTAAGCCGCGCTTGAACGGTACAGTGACGGTGGGGCCCAGGGGGAGTGCGTGCCCCCTGCGCTGTGCCATGCGCTCACCGAGCAGGCTAATATCCTTGCGATACCAGACCATTAACAGCGCCACGGTAACGGTGAGCGACAACAACATCACCGGGAAGGACCAGATCATGAAGTCCTCGAAGGTCAGGCCGGCACGGCTGCCGATGAGAATCCCGACCGGGTTTCCCAGCATGGTCCCCGCACTGCCGACGTTGGTGGCCATTACGCAGATAATGAGGAACGGAATGGGCCGCACCTTGAGGACGTCACATACCTGAAATACCAGCGCCGCCATGAACAGGATGCTGGTCACCTCGTCCACGGCAGCGGCGCTCAGCGCCGAAGCCACAGCGGTGACGAGGACAAAACGCCGGCCGGTCATGCCTTTTATCTTCATTATTCCCTGAATGATCCAGGTAAAAAATCCCAGATCACGAAGACCGCCGACCACCACCATCATGCCGATGAGAAAGAGTATCACCTCCAGTGAGCAGTGCGCCTTGAAACACTCCAGCTCCAGCGCCCCGGTCAGCAACAGCACCGGAAGCCCGAGGAAGGCGATGGCCAAGCGAAAGTCCCAGAAGAACAGGGTGGACAGAATAATAATCAGGAAAACGGTAACCGAGATGGTCTGCTGATGATTCAGCCCCCACACGAAATGGGTCAGCAGGCCGACAACAGCGCTGATGGCTGCAAGCAGCGCAAAGCGGGCAAACAGCACCCTTCCCGACATGACTGCGTCGGCTCCTCCCGTTCTCAACGGCCTCGCCTCCAGGCTGAGCCCGGATTATTAATCGCCTCGCCATCCAGCCGTATAACATGAGATGCCTCATCCAAATCAGGGGGCTGCTGATTTTTACGCTGCGCGTTCAATACAGCCAGGGTTGCCTCCGAGGGGTCTCGGCCCTTGCGCTCGCGCGCCTGGATACGTTGCTCGAGCTCCTTATCCGTCGCCACACAATGGACAATCGTAAAATCCACTCCGTGTTCTTCCGCCAGGCGCCGGAATACATCGCGATACCGGCGTTGCAGGAAGGTGGCATCCACGATGACCGAGTAACCCGCCTGCAGAACCCCTGTGGCCAGTTCAGCGAGGTGCCGATAGGTTTTTTCAGTCTGACTGGCTGAATACAGGCCCTCATCCAGACCCGATCGGCTTTTGTCCGCGGCATCGAGACCGGACATGCGTTTGCGTTCAACGTCGGAACGTAGCTGGATCATTCCGGAGGTCTCACTCAACTGCCTGGCGACTGTTGACTTGCCTGAGCCGGACAATCCGCAGGTAATCAGCAATGCTGGTTGGTCGGGCGCAAGATAGCTCGCAGCCAGCTGTATATACTGACTGTACTCGGCGTCTGCGCTGCCGAACAACGCAGTATCCCTGGCAGCCTGTTGCCTGCGCAGCATGGCGACCTTGGCGCGCACCAGCGCCCGATAAACCATGTAATAGCGCAATACGCCGAGCCCCTGGTAATCGCCACTGCGCTGCAGGTAAGCGTTCAGGAAATGGAAGGCATAGTTGCGGTAATGCCGGTCGTCGAGATCCATGACCAGGAAAGCCACATCACTGAAAACATCGATCCAGCGCAGTTCTGCATTGAATTCAATACAGTCGAACAATGTCACCCTGCCATCGATGAGGGTAATGTTGCCGAGGTGGAGGTCACCGTGGCATTCGCGAATGAAGCCGTCCCGCTTTCTGTGCGCCAATAATGTCTCGATTCTTTCGCGCTCGGCTTCGACCCCCTGCTGAATCCCGTCCAGTTGAGCAACTCGCTGTGCAGATCTTAACGACGGTCGAATATGCTGGAAGTTTTCACTCACCCAGTGATGGATTCGTTGCGCTTCGCCGTAGGGATCATCGGCTGAGGCACGCGCTGTCGATTGATGAAAATCAGCGACCTGATCGACGAGCTGGTCGATGTGTGAAGCATCCAGTTGTTGCCGTTCGGCAAACTGGCTGAGCAAACCGTCGCTGGAAAACTGGCGCATGCGCACGGCATACTCGATCACTGACCCGGATCCGGCCATCTGCGGCCGCTCGGGCCGGCCGGTGACCGCCACAACGTCCAGGTAGACAGCCGGTGCAAAACGCCGGTTCAGACGAACCTCTTCGGCACAGTAAAAGTGCCGTTTTTCCAGCGTGGAAAAATCCAGGAAACCAAAATCGACAGGCTTTTTGATCTTGTAGGCATATTCACCCGTTAACAGCACCCAGGCACAGTGGGTTTCCACGATGCTGATGTCAGCGGTTGGGTGTTCGTAGGCATCGGCCCTGCTGAGCGCCTCAATCAGCCGTCCGGCCTGCTGCATTGTTATGTCAGCATCCATCGGCATCAGTTCAGGTTTTATCCTTCAGAGCAATTTTCAACAAGGGTGGTGACAACAGGGTGGTGATAATCACCACCAGCACCAGCGATGAAAACAGTGCGTCGTCCACCACGCCCAGCCCTTTGCCGATGGCTGCAAAAATCAGCCCCACTTCACCGCGCGGTAGCATACCCAAACCAATCGCCCAGCGATTCGAACCCCGCGAAGCGCCCAGACCGCACGCCAGCTTTCCAGCGATCGCCGCGACCAGCAAGCCCGCCGCCAGGCTCACCACCTGCCAATCGAGGAAGGTTTCCAGTTTCACCTGGATGCCCATCAGCACAAAAAATATCGGCACCAAAATAACTTCCAGCGGCATAATCAGGTCCCTGATGCTGTAGGCGTGTTTCTCATGCGGGCCCCAGTGCACGAAATAGGCATCCTTCAATATCAGCCCAGCGGTAAAGGCACCGATAATGGTCGCCAGCCCAGACAGGTTGGCGAGCCAGGCCAGGACCATCACGAACAGGTAGGACACGAACATCTTGGCCTCGATCAAGTCAAGTTGCCGCATCAATCTGATGATGAAACGCAGGATAAACGGGCCGAGAAAAACCGCGCCACCGAGAAATAAAAGCGCCAGCAGCACGACTTTCGCTATATGGCCCATCTCGATGCCTCCGGAGACCACGATGCCGGTGACAGTGGCCAGCATCAACAGGCCCAGAATATCGTCGAAAACCGCGGCGCCAAGAATTGTGTGTGCCAGCCTGGACTGACTCTGCTGCAGATCTTCGAGCACCCTGACGGTGATACCAACACTGGTGGCACCCAGGGCGGCCCCCAGAAACAGCGCTGTATGAAAGGAAACCTGCGAGGCCAGCAGGTAGGTGGCAGCGACGCCAAGCAGGAAGGGTAAAGCCACGCCAATGAACGCCACCATCAGGGAATCCCTGCCAACCTGACGCATCTCTTCGATATTGGTTTCCAAACCCACCAGAAACAACAGGAAAATAACACCATAGCGTGAAAAAACATCCACGGTATGCGCAATCTGCAGATATTCGTTTCCGCTCGGCCCGCCCAGGATGCTCAATACTTGACGCCCCCTGGCGTCGACCAGGGTGTTACAGACTTCGTTACCCAGTGTGGCATCGTGAAGAAACTGCTGGATGGTATCGAAGATATGCGGGCCTTCCCGCAACAGCAGCATCAGGTCGAAACCATAGGTATAAGCCAGGTTTCCGGCGATGATACCGATGGTCAGCTCACCCAGCACAGAAGGCAAACCCAGTTTGCGCGCACTGAAACGTCCCAGTAATGCCACAAACAGTAAGCCGGTAACACCCAGTATGACGGGCGCAATAGGGTCGCTATGCGCCTGCGGAGCCGCCTCGGCAGCCGCCAGCGCTGCTGCGAAAAAGCCAAGCAATACTGTCAATATTGCCAACAGGCGCGTTTTCGACACCCTCAACCATCGGTCTCGCATCAACAAATCCTTGGCAACGGGTCATCTTCCAGTTCATCGAGCATGCGTTCGCCACCCAATTCGGTGACCAGCAGTACCCGTGCCGTTTGTTCTTCAACATGGCCAAGCAGGGCGGCTTCAGCCCCTTCGGGCAGGCAGCGCCAGTGTGCGAGCAAGTCCTGCGCCTGTGCTTCAGCCACGACCGCGACCACCCTGCCCTCACAGGCGAGATACAGGGGGTCGTAGCCAAGCATGTCGCACACCGACTGCACCGAGTCCCGTATCGGTATCTCGGTCTGCTGCAGCCGAACGCCCATCCCGGTCGCCTGGCTGATTTCATGGCAGACGGTCGCCAGGCCGCCGCGGGTCGGATCGCGCATAAAGCGCAGACCCTCAAATTTCAATGCTGCCCGCGTCAGCGGCAATACGCTGGCGGCGTCGGACTGCAGGTCACCACGCAGGCCGAACTGTTCACGTGCCAGTAACACCGCAATGCCATGATCACCGACCGGCCCGCTGACCAGTATGCAGTCGCCCGCCCGAATGCGGTCAAGACCTAGGTGAACCCCCGCGTTTCGAAGCCCGACCCCGGTAGTCGCCAGATACAGGCCGCTGCCTTCCCCTCGCCGCAACACCTTGGTATCACCGGCCACCACGCGCACACCGACAGCAGTCGCTGTCTCGGCCAGGGTGGCCACAATCCGATCGAGAAGGGCTACCTGCAGACCTTCTTCGATAAAGGCATTCAGGCTTAAATACAGCGGCTCTGCACCCGCCACCGCCAGGTCATTGGTGGTACCGTGAACCGCCAGGGCACCAATGTTGCCACCCGGAAACTCCAGCGGCTGAACCGTAAAGCCATCGGTGGTAAACATCACCTCACCTTCCGTAAACGCCAACGGCACCGCATCCGCCCGGGTATCAAGGCCCGGATTGCCGAGGTGACGGGCAAACACTGCCTCGATCAGCTCACGCATGTAGCGCCCGCCGTTACCGTGGGCCAGGGAAATATGACTATCCTGCATAGGATCTCTCTAACTGTTGCGCAGATAAAATCCACCCGGCAGTGTTTGACAGGACGCGCTGTGCCCCAGGGCACCCTCTCTTGCGGGGCAATTCACCTTGTAAATACATCTCAAACACTGCCGGGTGGATTCATGCCACTTTTATGGCGAGAAAGGTATTCTACAACCTGTCCAAAACTCAAGCCGGCGTCATTGACCGGCAAGCGTTCGCCGAGCAGTACGTCGAAGCCGTTTTGCTCCAGCCTGCTGACACAATCTTCCGTCAAGCGGCGATTCTGGAATACACCACCGCACAGACCGACTGCCTGCACCGCATGCCTTTCACGCACCCGCAGCGCCTGTCTGACCAGTGCCTCAGCCATCGAGGCGTGGAAAATAGCGGCTCGCCGGCTGACAGGGGTGCGTTCGTCAAGCAGATACTTGAGCAGGGGCTGCCAGTCGGTGCGCAGCAAGCCGTCACTCTGTTCAAGCAGCGGCAAACTGACGGGGTCCGCCGTTTCGTCGGCAACGGCTTCCAGCCACATCGGTCCCTGACCTTCATAGCTGGCGCTCAGGCAAAGACCGGTCAATGCGGCGGCGGCGTCGAACAAACGACCTACCGCTGTGCTGGTGGGGGTATTGAGGCTTTTCTGCCAGGCCTGGTGCAATAAGGCATAGGACGAGGAGGTAACGGGATTCGCTTCAAGAGCATCAATCACTTTCGTCGCCACAGTGTCTGCGCCCGTTTCCCAGGCCAGAGACAGCGCACTGCGCCAGGGCTCACGTCCGGCTTTTTCACCGCCGGGCAGTCTGAACGAGCGCATGCTGGCCACCCGCCGCCATCGCCCAGGCACACCATACAGAGCCTCGCCACCCCACAGGGTTCGATCGTCACCATAGCCAACGCCGTCCCAGGTAAACACCAGATGATTTTCCTGTGCCGGCACAGCCTGCTCACCTAGCAGCGCCGAGGCATGTGCCGCATGATGTTGCACCTCGGCCACCGGCAGCCCCTGTCGGCGGGCCCAGCGTGAAGTCACGTAGGATGGATGCGCATCACACAGCATGACTTCCGCCTGCACCTGGTACAAGCGCTGTAAATCGGCAATCAGCTGTTCGAATACCTCCAGACTGCGCGCGCTGCCCATCTCACCGATATGGGGCGACACCA
>Ga0316201_10000950_pt1 | contig 18403 bp, 12 predicted proteins | sample CS6wburrow_MG_FD_204516 | JGI IMG/M metagenome (GOLD analysis project Ga0316201, IMG submission 204516) | Coastal sediment microbial communities from Delaware Bay, Delaware, United States - CS-6 worm burrow | ecosystem: Environmental > Aquatic > Marine > Coastal > Sediment | place: USA... | reverse complement strand
AGTAAATAAATCTCATCTTGAATTTCCCATTCTATATTGCCAAAAGGTATGTCCGCTCCAAAAGCAGTCAGAATGCGGTGAACATCATCAATTTTATAACCTTTTTGGTGATCGTGATCGGGGCTGCTGCTTTGTTCATTGTCTTGTCTGGCTTTGCCGGCCTCAAAACCTTCAGCCTTTCCTTCTCCGAAACTTTTGATCCTGAATTAAAGGCCGTACCAGCCATCGGGAAGCACTTTACTTTAACCGGGGAACAAACCCGGCAACTGCAAGAGATCCCCGGCATAGCCTTTTTTTCAAAGGAACTGGAAGAACGGGTATACCTTACCCATCGCCAAAAAAGCCATGTGGCCTACGTTAAGGGTGTCGACACGGTGTACGCCCGGGCCACCCAAATAGATAGTGCCATTTACTGGGGAACATGGGCCACAGAAGACCAGCAGGGTGTCGTTGGTTTGGGCATTGCCAATTTGTTGGGGCTCACTATTAATGATTATCGAAGTCCGCTTATTGTACTGGCCCCTAAACCCGGCAAGGGAAGCCAGTCTTTACAATCGAAACCGTACAATGAACTATCACTGGTGATGAGTGGTGTGTATGCCGTGGAGGAAAACCTCGATAAAAAATATGTGTTTACAAACCTGCCCCTGGTGCAGGCGCTATTGGAGCGGAATCCGGATGCTATCTCCGGGATCAATTTCAAATTTGCTCCGGATGCATCCATTGATGATATACGGCCCCGGATAAAGGCCGTTTTAGGCGATGTGGTACTTCTCAAAGACCGTCAGGAACTGAACAGCACCTTATACCGCATGTTAAACACGGAAAACCTGGCCACCTACCTTATTTTTACCCTGGTACTGATCATTGCGCTCTTTAATGTTGTGGGGGCTATCATCATGATGATCCTGGACAAGCAGCAGAATTCCAAAACACTCTACAGCTTGGGGACCACCATAAAAGAGATCCGGCGCATTTATTTTCTTCAAGGCATCCTGGTTACCGGATTGGGAGGCCTTTTGGGGGTTTTTCTTGCTTCCTTATTGATCTGGTCACAGCTCGCATATGGCTGGTTGAAAATAACCCCTTCCCTGGCCTATCCTGTGGAGTACCGGCTTACCAATGTGGTTATTGTATTGGGGACCATCCTGGTGTTGGGGTTCCTGGCGTCTAAAATAGCCAGCAGCAGGGTAAACAAAAAATTATTGGCTTAATCAGGCAAATTGGTAGTCACCAAAAAGCTGTAAGGCTTCGTCAAAGGCGGCGAAGACATCTGCAGCATCATCACTGGTAACCATTTTCATCCGCATTTCCTTAAAGTTTGGAATCCCCTTAAAATAGTTGGTGTAATGCCTGCGCGTTTCGAATACCCCTAATCTTTCGCCCTTCCATTCAATGGCCATTTGCAGGTGTCGCCTGGCAGCTTCTACACGCGCTTCCATATTGGGAGGATCCAGATGTGTGCCGGTTGCCAAATAGTGTTTCACTTCCCTGAAAAACCAGGGATAGCCTATACTGGCTCTGCCGATCATGGCTCCATCGAGCCCGTATTGGTCCCGCATTCTTTTGGCGGCTTCAGGGGTATCTATATCCCCGTTTCCAAAAACGGGAATATGCATTCTGGGATTGTTCTTTACCTCAGCAATAGGCCCCCAATCAGCGCTTCCTTTGTACATCTGAACGCGGGTTCTGCCGTGAATGGCAATAGCCTTGCACCCTACGTCCTGCAGCCGTTCTGCCACTTCCACGATCCTGATGGAATCCTGGTCCCAGCCCAGGCGTGTTTTAACGGTTACCGGCAATTTGGTATGTGCCACCATGGCCTTGGTCAGGGATACCATACGATCAATATCCTTCAGGATGCCCGCCCCAGCGCCTTTGCTCACCACTTTTTTTACCGGACAGCCAAAATTGATATCGATGATGTCCGGGTTCGATTTTTCAACGATCTCCACAGAACGCAACATGGAGTCCAGGTTGGCTCCAAAGATCTGTATGCCTACCGGGCGTTCTTTTTCATAGATATCGAGTTTCATGACACTTTTCGCGGCATCGCGGATAAGGCCTTCGGAGGAGATAAATTCTGTGTAAACGACATCTGCCCCCTGTTCCTTGCAAAGTGCCCGGAAGGGTGGATCGCTCACGTCTTCCATAGGTGCAAGCAAGAGCGGAAACTCTGGCAGTATTATGTTACCAATTCTTGGCATATAGTTGTTCTTGGCGAGGCAAAATTATATATAAAGCATGAAATAAAACGAATTTATTCGTTTTCCAGACGTTCTAATTCACTTTTGCGGAGGTTGGGGTCCGCACTACTAAGCCTGTAATTCCCAAGGTTATAGGTAAAGCCCAGGCGTACAAACTGCGTTTCAGGCACTTCGAAAACGGTATTATCCTGGTTGGCATAGCGCGAGGTATAGGTGGGATTGGCCATGCTGAGCAGATCTTCTGCAGTAAGGGAAATAACGGCCCTGTTGTCCCACAAAGACTTTCGCAACCCGAGATTTAGGTTGATGGTTTCGGATAATTGGTATGAACCATATAGAAATCCACTCATATAGGTCACGGAGGCATCGCCCTTAAAACTACGATCCTTAGACAGCGTAAACGAATTGCTGAGGTACCCGTAATACCCGCTCACCTTGTTTTTATAACTTTCAATGGTGCTCTCCACTGCTAAAAAGGTTTCATCTTCATAAAAGACGGAGTTATAGAAGTACATATACCAGAATGGAGTTATGGAAGTGGCAATGGTAAAGTCCAGGCCATAGGAAGTGCTGGTCAGCACATTTTGCTTTAATTCTCTCAGGGTCTGATTGACGTTGTCCTGAAACGTAAGCCTGCTGATATATTGACCATTGTCCCGGTAATAGAAATCGATGAAATAGGTGTCTTTGATGTTAAAATTAAGATTGAAATTGTGACTAAAATTGGGTACCAGATTGGGGTTTCCCTCATCATAATCATTTTCATTCAGAAAATACCGGAAAGGATTCAGGTCCGAGTATTTTGGGCGGGTAAGTTTCCTGCTGTAATCGAACGTAAGGCTATGGTCTTCTCCAAGCTTTCTGGTAAGGTATGCAGACGGGAAAAGTTCCAGGTAGCTTTGGGTATTTATCTGATCTAAGGTCTCTGAACGGGCTTCCACATTGGTCTGTTCTGCCCTTACGCCCAGCTTTAATGACCAGGACTTCCAATCCTGTGAAAAACTGCCATACAGAGCGGCAACCTTTTCACTGTAGTTAAACACGTCGGACAGGGCTATATCAAAAGGAGGTTGATTGTTGTTGACGTCCAGGTAATCGATCCCGCTGCCCGATTCAATGAGCGACCCTATGAGCCCGCTTTCAAAGCTGCCCGACTTAACAGGGGTGTAAAAATCGAGTTGTCCTGTATAGATATTGATGTCCTGCAGGGCATCGGTAGAAAAGCTGAAATTTCGCAAAAAACTGCCCGAAGCATCAAAATAATCACTGGACCCTACTTGCTGCCGCGATAGTTCATAATACGTATAATGGACGTTTGCCTTTAAGGTAGCTCCTTCTTTCCTGAGGCGGCGTTCATAATTGAGATCAAAAGAAAGATTCAGCAAATCGTCATTAATGGTACTTTTATTTTGAAGGGTGGAATCGAGCTGTCCTGTCCCGTTCCGCATTTCAGTAGTTACTTCATTCAGGATTTCTTTATTGGGGGAAAAGCTGAGGTTGGAGGTAAAATTGATCAGATCGCGTTCAGAAGGATCAAAATCCAGGATTAAATTGGCCTGTTGCGCCCAGGAACGTGATGTTCTCTCATAGCCGGTATCCCAGTCTGCGAATACCGTATTGGCAGGGTCAATATAATTAATTTGGGTTTCCGAGTCAACCAACTCCTTTCTTGGGTTAATAGTATAATTTGCGAAAATACTGAAGGTATCACTCTTGTAATAGTGGCCCGTTCCAAAGCTGTATTTAGGGAAAACAGCCTGTTCTATCTGGCCCCTTAAACTTCCCTTGTACCCGGGAACTACATTCTCTATGGTTTGGATATTGAGGATGGGGCCATCTTCGGCCGCATAGCTGGCAGGAGGATTCGGGATCACCTCTACTGCGGAGATCATAGTTCCCGACAGGCCCTTTAAGAAATCCTGGATCTCCGATCGGGACAATTGCACTTTCCGATTATTGAGGTATACCGTTGCCAGCTGGCCCCTGATTTCCAGATTATCCTGCACCACAATGACCCCAGGGGCATTCCGAAGAATATTCATGGCATTTCCCTCGCTGATAACCGTATTCTCCACATTAAATACAATACGGTCTGCCTTGCGTTCAATGGTAGGTTGCTGGCCCGTTAAAACCACTTCATCTAACCACTCGCTATCCTGTTCTAAAACGATGGCCCCTATTTCTATGTTTGATTTTATTTCTATCGGGACCAGTACGGAGTTATACCCGAAATATTTGGCCTGTAAGTAGTAAACGTTTGGTGCTATATTCTTTATGGTAAAACGCCCTGCATCATCTGCCGATATACCCTTTATCTGGGTGCTGTCCGAAACTTGCAGCAGCATTACATTGGAATAAGGTAAAGGTTTCCCCTGAGGATCCCTTACAGACCCGGATACCTGAAAGGTCTGGCTCATTAAGAACAAGGGAAATAGGCACAAAAAAACTACTAAGGGGAGTTTCACATGTGGTAGGTTAATCAGTAAATCTATAAAATTATTTAGACTTCAGACAAGAATCGAAGGGGTTTCCTCTATGTTGCCTGTGTCTAAAAAAAACACTGCGCCCCGGAAAATGCTTCCAGAGCCCGTAAGAGGGTGGCTACAGGTACCGGAATACCATTTTATCTAATAAAGTACCCTCCCAATATTTTTATACAAGCGTGCAGTGCTTTTATAAAAAATTAAAAAGTGATGGATACCGTTATCTTCTCCCCTGCACGATCGATGACTACGGTTGTGGTATTTCCTTCTTCAAAGACCGAAAGCGCCCGCATATAGCTCATCATATCCACGACGGTACTATCGCCCATTTGAATTACAATGTCTCCCTTTTGAAGGCCTGCTTTTTGTGCGGGCTTGTCTTCACTAACCCCATCGATACGCATCCCTTCACCATCGAAAAGGTAATCGGGAATTACCCCCATGGCAACCTTAAAACGAGGCACTTCCTCACTTTCATTTTTCGTCTTTCTGAAGGAGAGTTTCGGATCATCATCCAGTTCTCCAACCACATTCATGATATGGACTGCAATAAGCTCCATCCCTTCATAATTCAGTTTGTCAGAATCGTCTGTTGGTTTGTGGTAGTCTTCATGCTGTCCCGTAAAGAAATGAAGTACGGGGAGGTCCTGTAAGTAAAAGGAAGTGTGGTCCGAAGGGCCCACCCCTGATTCCTTTAAAACCAATTCAAAGCCCGGGTTGGTGGCATTCAGCACCTGGGACCAAACGGGTGCTGTCCCTGTGCCGCTTACCGAGAGGGTATTACTTTCCCTGAGCCTGCCAACCATGTCCATGTTCAGCATATAATTCACCTGATCTAAGGAGATCGTCGGGTTTTTAGTAAAGAAATTAGAGCCCAGAAGCCCTATTTCCTCGCCCGAAAAAGCAATGAACAAATAGTTGTTTCCTTTATATGGGCTTGCCTTGAGCTCCTGGGCCACTTTTAAAAGCACGGCCACGCCACTGGCATTGTCGTCGGCTCCGTTATGAATGGCCAATTCGCCCCTGTGGAGGGATCCTTCACCGCCCATCCCCAAATGGTCGTAATGTGCGCCAATAATAACCGTCTTAGCTGCTTCGTTGTCTATATAGCCTATTACATTGGTTCCTGTGGTAGTGCTGTCTCCTGCAATCGTATATTGTACTTCCTGATGGGGGTCTTTCTTGGGTTTAAAAGTAAAGGTTTGAAAGTAGGTCCCCTCTATTCCTTTCGGTTCCAGACCCATGTCCTTCATCCTGCTTTCAATATATTTAGCGGCCATAAGCTCCTGTTCGGTCCCGGTTTCCCTGCCTTTCAGCGAATCGCTAGCCAATAAAGCCACATCGTCCTGAAGGGTATAAATCTTTGGTTCTTTTTGTTTGCACGAAATAAATAGGGCAAGAAAAACCAGTAATATGCTTTGTTTCATGATATTTGACATTAATTTTGTGCAAAATTAGACAACTTATGAGAAAAATAGTTCTTTTAGCGCTACTAACTTTGGCAGTGGGGTGTAAAACCGATCAAAAAAAATCTGAAGAAGCTGTTGCTGATGCTCCTTCGTTGATGGCCGGGACCGACACGCTCATTTACCCTGAAGAAAAGTATTTCAAATCGATCCGCCAGATAACGTTTGGTGGCGATAATGCTGAAGCCTATTGGAGTTTTGACGATAGCAAGATAATTTTTCAATCGAATAACAAAGATTGGGGCATGGAGTGCGATCAGATGTTCCTGATGAATATAAATGAAAGCTTTAAGGACACCATACCGCCAATGATCAGCACAGGGATGGGCCGCACTACCTGTGCCTATTTTTTACCAGACAACGAGCATATAGTTTACGGGTCCACACATTTAGTGGACGAGGAATGTCCCGAAGTTCCTTTGCGGAAAAATGGAAACTATGTATGGCCAGTGTATGATTCCTTCGACATTTTTGTGGCCGATCTGGAAGGGAATATTGTGGATCAACTAACCGATGAGCCCGGATACGATGCGGAAGCAACCGTTTCACCCAAAGGCGATAAAATTGTGTTTACCTCTATGCGAAGTGGAGATCTGGAGTTGTATACAATGAATTTAGACGGAACAGACGTACAGCAAATCACGGATGAACTAGGGTATGACGGGGGAGCTTTCTTTTCTCCAGATGGGACTCAGATAATTTTCAGGGCCAGCCGCCCTAAGACCGAGGAAGCCATTGCTGAATACAAAGAGTTGTTGTCGCAAGGATTGGTAGAGCCTACAGATATGGAATTATTTATCTGTGATGCTGACGGGGGCAACCTTCGCCAATTAACGTTTTTAGGGAATGCCAACTGGAGTCCGTTTTTCCATCCTTCAGGAAAGAAGATATTGTTTTCCAGCAATTTTGAAGCGGAAAAGGGGTTTCCTTTTAATCTCTATTTTATTGACCTTGACGGCAAAAACCTGGAACGTGTTACCCATGGTGAAACCTTCGATGCATTCCCTGTTTTCTCCAACGACGGGAAGTATCTTGCCTTCTCCAGTAATCGCAATAACGGGGGTACCCGCGATACCAACTTGTTTATTGTCGAATGGCAGGAATAAGCATTATTAACTGTATCTTTGCCGCTCCAATTATTGCCGCTAGAAAAGGAAAATGAAACATATTCGGAACTTCTGCATCATTGCTCATATCGATCATGGTAAAAGTACCCTGGCAGATCGGCTCCTTGACTTTACAGGCTCTGTAACCGAGCGCGAAAAAAAAGAGCAGCTGCTAGACAGTATGGACTTGGAACGCGAGCGTGGTATTACCATAAAGAGTCATGCCATTCAGATGGAGTATACCTATGAGGGGCAAGATTACATCCTGAATTTGATTGATACCCCCGGGCATGTAGATTTTTCCTATGAAGTTTCGCGATCTATTGCTGCTTGTGAAGGCGCCCTTTTGGTTGTAGATGCGGCTCAAAGCATACAGGCACAAACCATTTCCAACCTGTATCTGGCCCTTGAAAACGATCTGGAAATAATCCCGGTGCTCAACAAAGTAGATCTCCCCAGCGCCAATCCTGAGGAAGTAACGGACGATATTGTAGACCTCCTAGGCTGCAAAGCTGAAGATGTGATCCCGGCCAGTGCCAAAACAGGGATTGGGATCGAAGCCATCCTGAAAGCCGTCATCGAAAGAATTCCGCCTCCAACGGGCAATGTAGATGAATCCTTGCAAGCCCTGGTGTTCGACTCCGTGTACAATCCGTTCCGGGGTGTGGAAACCTATTTCAGGGTCATCAATGGGGAAATTAAAAAAGGACAGAAGATAAAATTCGTGGCCACCGGTAAAAGCTATTTTGCCGATGAGGTTGGCACACTTAAGTTAACCCAGCATCCCAGGCAAAGCATAAAAGCCGGTGACGTAGGCTACCTCATTACAGGGATCAAAGATGCGCGCGAGGTAAAAGTTGGGGATACCATAACGGATTCTGCCAACCCGACGAAAAATCCAATTGCTGGTTTTGAAGACGTAAAACCGATGGTATTTGCAGGTATTTACCCTGTAGATACGGAAGATTTTGAGGAATTACGGTCTTCTATGGAAAAGTTGCAGCTCAATGATGCTTCCCTGGTATATACCCCTGAAAGCAGCGCGGCTTTGGGCTTTGGTTTTCGTTGTGGGTTTCTGGGAATGCTCCATATGGAAATCATCCAGGAGCGGCTGGAGCGCGAATTTGATATGACCGTGATCACTACCGTACCCAACGTTAGCTATCATGCCTTTACACGAAAAAACCCGGATGTACCGTTGATTGTAAACAATCCTTCAGACCTTCCGGATCCTTCTACCATAGACCGGGTAGAGGAACCCTATATCAAGGCCACCATTATTACCAAATCCGATTTTGTAGGCAATGTAATGTCTCTTTGCATCGACAAAAGGGGGCAAATTACAAATCAAACCTATTTAACAACCGAACGTGTAGAGCTTAACTTCGATATGCCATTGGCAGAGATCGTTTTTGATTTTTACGACCGTTTAAAAACGGTTTCCAAGGGCTACGCCTCTTTTGATTATACCCCTATCGGCATGCGGGTTTCCAAACTGGTCCGAGTCGATATCCTCCTCAATGCCCAGCCCGTAGATGCCTTGTCGGCTCTGATCCATGCAGATAATGCCGCCAATATTGGCAAGAGGATGTGCGAAAAGCTAAAAGAACTCATTCCAAGGCAACAATTCGACATTCCCATACAGGCCGCCATCGGAGCCAAGATCATCTCCAGGGAGACCATTAAGGCCTTGCGGAAAGATGTTACCGCCAAGTGTTATGGAGGCGATATTTCCAGAAAGCGAAAGTTGCTGGAAAAACAGAAGAAAGGAAAAAAGAGAATGCGGCAAGTTGGGAATGTGGAGATTCCTCAGCAGGCATTTATGGCCGTTTTAAAGCTCAATGATTAATTTCTACTAAGGCTCTATGCGTACTGGCAGGGTCTAAGCTTCCTTTTTATTGGCTTCAAACATTTTTCCCATATACACTAATTTATATCCCTGGGTAATGTTTTTTATTTCTTCACTAAAAGAAGATATAATGGTAAGCTCTCCGTCTGGTGCTTTTAAGAACAAAGGAATGATAAGATCGTCTGCTTTGGTAATGTCGATCAGGCTTTTATAATGCTCCTGGTCCTCCAATGCAATTTCATGGATGGCGGGATATTTCCGTGCTGTTTCCGTTAACTTTATGAAATCATCGGAATGTGAAAACAGGCCCTCTTTGGGATTGCTCTGAGGGTCATTCATTTCATCCGAATTCACAAGGCGAAATGATCCGTTCTCCCCGAATTGTTTACTAAACTTGTTGATGGCGTACTTATTAATTTCAGAATTGCCTGTAAGAGCCATCAAATAACCAACGTCGTTCAATTCTATGTTGTCTGTTAATGTGTCCGAGTAGATATTAGCTGCTATACCCTCCAACCCCATTTTCATGCATTTATCGATATTCGATTGGTTGTTGTCTATTAGTACTACATGGCGATCATTTTGTTTTAGGTATTGGCCTATGAGGCGCGAAGCTTTGCTGGCTCCTATGATAAGGATCCCTTCGGAACGCTTCAGAAATACCCCGATCCACTTGGCAATAGGTCGTGCGGTGGTGGCATTTAGCAAGACCGTCCCTAATACGATCATAAAAACGAGCGGGGTAATAAACTCCGCTCCTTCCTCCCCTTTTGCCATCAGTTTCGATCCAAACAGGGATGCGATACCTGCCGCCACAATTCCGCGTGGTCCTACCCATCCTATAAATACCTTTTCATTCAATTGCAACCCTGACCCCCGGGTGCTTAAAAAAACACCTAAAGGACGGATTAGAAATACAACAACCAGGAAAAGTATGGCGGTGTTCCAGTTATAAATAAGTTCCATGTCGCTGATATTGATATTGGCGGCCAGGAGAATAAACAGGATGGAGATCAACAAAACACTCAGGGATTCTTTAAAATAAAGGAGTTCCTTAATGTTAGGCAAATTTAGGTTGCCCATAACCATGCCCATGACCACAACCGCCAAAAGTCCTGATTCGTGCGCAAATATGTCCGATTCAACAAAAACTAAAAGAACAACTGAAAGCGAAACCACATTAAGAAGATAGTGTGGTATAAAATTCTTCTTAATAGCAAACGCAAGGGCATGTGCAAACGTAAAGCCAAACGTGCTTCCAAAAAGCAATATTTTGCCAAATTCTATCAATGCCGTCTTGGTATAGGCCTGGCCCTGGCCAACGCTAATAAATTCAAATACCAATACGGCTACCAAAGCACCAATAGGGTCTATTAAGATCCCCTCCCATTTTAGAATGGCCGACACATCTTTCTTTAGAGGAATATTCCTGAGTATTGGGGTAATCACAGTGGGTCCGGTTACAATGATGAGTGCTGAAAAAAGAAAGGAAATTTGCCAATTCAGGTCAAATATAAAATGGGCAGCAAGGCCGGCTCCAAAAAAGGTGACCAGCGAGCCAACAGTAATTAATTTGGAGATCACGGGACCCACATTGGCAACTTCAGAGCGCTTTAAAGTAAGCCCCCCTTCGAACAGGATAATACTGATTGCAAGGGAGACGAAATAGTAAAGACCATCCCCCGGAAAAAGGCCATTCTCTCCGTTCCAAATGGGCTGAATTAATTTTTCGCCATCTTCCGTAAACAAAGTGGCTATAGGGCCTACCAGCAGCCCGATTAAAATAAGTGGCAAGATTGCGGGGAGTTTTAACCTCCAGGCCACCCATTGGGCGATAATTCCAAGTATAATAATTCCTGCTAATTCCAGCATATGGGTCGCGTTTTAAAAGTGAGGTGCCTTTTCAATTCACACCCCTCTTTCTTCTTATGGCAAATAAAAACAATAAAACACAAATGTCAGAAAAATCAGCCCCTTAATTCCGTTTCCCTCTAATAGGATTGCCTGAAACATCCATTAGAGCATTTTATATTATATTCACCGCAAATCATGTTGATGGATTCAGCAAACAGGCCATTTAATACCATCTTATTCGGTTTTGCATTTTCTCCCTCCCTGGGAGTAAATATTCTGGAGACAACCCGGATTGCGTATTTTTTAAATGCCAAACTCATTTTGTTGCATGTAGGAACTAAAACGGATAAGAAGCTTGCCCAAATTGAGGAATTACTGCAAAAGATAGAATATCCTGAAAACCAGCCGGAAGTCCATTGGATGGAAGGGAAACCGGTGCCTACAATTCTGGAGGCCTGCAACAAATTTGCAATTGACCTGCTGGTGTTGGGTGCCCTGCAACATGAAAACATGTACCAATTTTATGTGGGAACCATAGCCAGGGATCTGACCCGTAAAGTAAATTGTTCTGTGATGTTGCTGATAAAACCTTCAGTGATTCGCGAGCCCTGCCAACATGTGGTGGTGAATGGTTTTGATGACCCCAATACACCTGTGGCAATAACAAAGGCATTTCAGGTGGCTCACGCCCTTGGAGCCAAGCAAATAACCATTGTGGAAGAGATCACTCAAAAGGAGGTTCATGTTATCGTAGAAGACGACCAGTCATTGAAAAGGGCTTCCATACGGAAAGAGCAACTTAAAAGAAGGGAGGAATCTCGTGTTAGAGATATTATTAAAAGCCTGCCCGAATCCCTGGTAACATCTGTTAATGTGAAGATCCAAAGTATTTTTGGAAAAAGAGGATACTCCATTGGCCACTATGCAGAAGTGGTGCGTGCAGATCTTCTGGTGATGAATGCGCCTGAGAAATCAGGGCTCATAGACCGTATTTTCCCGCACGATATTGAATATATACTTTCCGATCTGCCGACAGATGTACTTATTGTAAGGAGAAATCAATGACAGCAAAAAAAGATCGTACTGCCATCTTTATCAAGGATCTTCCCAAAAATGTCTTTGCTGGTTTTGTGGTTTCTTTAATTGCACTACCGCTTGGGTTGGGGCTTGCCCTGGCTAGTGAAGCTCCGCCTATTTCCGGTATTATTCCGGCGGTAGTAGGTGGGGTAATTGTAGCGATTCTGGGAGGCTCTTATGTTACCATAACAGGGCCTGGAAATGGTCTGGTCATAGTACTTTTAGCAGCAATTACAACATTGGGGGGCGGCGATCTTTACCAGGGGTATCTGTTTACCCTGGCAGCCGTAGTCTTTTCAGGGCTCTTAATGCTTCTTTTGGGCTTTCTTCGGATGGGTCGCCTTGCCGATTTCTTCCCTGCCTCGGCTATCCAGGGAATGTTAGCGGCCATAGGGATAGGGATTCTTGCCAAACAGTTTCATATTATGATAGGGCATAATAATGAACCAGGCAACATCCTGAGTCTATTGATGCAAATTCCCAATGGCCTGTACTCTTTGTGGGAAACAGATAGTTTAAGTGTGCTCTTCGCTGCTGGTATCGGATTCCTGAGTTTGTTAATCATGGTGTTCTATTCTAAAATTCGGAATCGATATTTTCAACTGATCCCTGCCCCTATGTGTATCCTTATTCTCACTATTGGTTTTAGTTACTTTTGTTCCTGGTTCAGGATCACTTATCCGCTAGATGAAAAATTTTTGATTCCCATTCCAAATGACGTGCTGTCGTCCCTGGTTTTTCCAAATTTTGAAAAGGTCCTCCAAACTGATTTTATTATTGCGGTATTTTCCATAACACTTATTGCGAGTATAGAGTCTTTGCTCAGTATAAAAGCCGTAGATAAGTTAGATCCCGCAAACAGACACTCAAATGTGAATAAGGACCTTAAGGCCCTGGGGCTGGCTACAACCATTAGCGGATTATTGGGTGGTCTCAATGTAGTGACGGTAATTGCAAGGAGCTCCGTAAATGTAAATACTGGTGCCACCAACAGATCGGCTAATTTTTTCCATGCCTTTTTTTTGGTAGCCTTTGTATTGATCTTTCAGGAACAACTCAGAAAAATACCACTTTCAGCTCTTGCTGCTATTCTAGTATATACAGGTTACAAACTGGCGACGCCCTCTGCCATTAAAAAGATAGCCCAGATAGGGAAAGAACAAATTATTATTTTCTTGGGTACCGTAATTGCTACCCTGGTCACCAACCTTATAACCGGTATTGTGGTCGGTATCCTTATTACATTTATTATCCACATATTAGTTAATAAGAGTTTTTTGCTCTTCATTACACATCTTGGTAAACCCAATATCCTCATGTTCCGGGAACAAGATGGTGGTAATTACTTTATTAGCATTAAGCATTTCTGTAGTTTTTTAAACTACTATAAGCTTAAGGACAAATTAGATCTAATCTCGGAAAACGAAGAGGTAATATTAGATTTTTCCATGTGCAGTTTTGTAGATCATACGGTATTGGAAGGATTAGAAAACTACCGTGAAATTTTTGACCTGAAAGGAGGGCACATTGAACTTGTTGGATTAGATAAGCACGAAACAGATTCGGTACATCCGTTTGCGATCCGAAAAATAATCCCGTTACGGGCTTTAAAACCTATAGAGCGGTATTTTACACGGAGGCAGGAAGATCTAAAAGAAACAGCAAAGGATTTTGGTTGGAACTACATTCCAAAAAAGAAGAAGAAAACCCGTTTTCTGCGGAATTTTGTTTTTTTTAAATCAAGGAATATCAGGTATTCTTATAATCAACTGGAAGATCAAGACCGCAAAAACGGTGTTTTTGATCTTGAGTTTACTGAAGGAGAATTTATCGCCAAAGAGGTTGTAAAAACAACCCTGATGTACGTTACACTAAAGAACAACATCCCTTTATTTACGCTTGATAAAGAAGGGTTGCTGGGTGTATTGTACAATCTATCTGGCTTTGAGGACATCGAGATCCCGGGTCACACAGATTTTAACAAACGTTTCCATTTGAGCGGAGAACATAAGGATGCCGTATCTAAATTATTCACCGATGAGATCGTTCTGTTTTTGGAAAGTAATCCTTATTACCACATTGAATCTAATGGAAGCGCCTTGATGATCCTGAAAAAAGAACGCCTCCTGAGTGTCAAAGAGATCAAAAGAATGATTTATTTTGGAAAACAACTTCAAAAATTGCTGCAATCGAGTCAAAATGGTCAATGATTTGTTAAAATACGGAGGCAAATCAAGTTATCGGCTCGGCTTTTATTAATTTGTGCGCTGTTTTAACTTCTTCATGAAAATACATCCTGTAGAGTCCGGAAATTTTAAGTTAGATGGGGGTGCCATGTTTGGGGTAGTGCCCAAAATGTTATGGGAGAGAACGAACCCCGCAGATGCGAACAATATGATCGATATTGCAGCCAGATGCCTTTTGATTGAAGATGGTGCTCGTTTAATCCTGATCGATACCGGCATGGGGGATAAACAGAGCAAAAAATTCTTTAGCTATTATTATCGATGGGGTAACCATTCGATCGATGTTTCTCTCAAAAAACTAGGGTTTCACCGCGACGACATTACCGATGTTTTTATGACCCATTTGCACTTCGATCATTGTGGGGGCAGTGTTCAATGGAATGCTAATCGCACAGGATATGAGCCCGCTTTTAAAAATGCGGTTTACTGGACCAATGAGGCCCACTGGCAATGGGCCATACATCCCAATCCTCGCGAAAAAGCCTCTTTTCTAAAAGAAAATCTACTCCCGATGGAAGAAAGCGGGCAGCTTCGTTTTATTGAGCGCACTGACAGGCCTTTTATGGAAACCTCTGAATTGGGCTTTGGGATATTATTTGTAGATGGGCATACAGACAAACAAATGATCCCACATATACCTTACAAGGGAAAAACATTGGTGTTTATGGCAGATCTTATCCCAACGGTAGGTCATATTCCCCTGCCATATGTGATGGGTTATGATACCCGGCCACTGATCACCCTTTCCGAAAAGGCGACATTTTTAAAAACAGCCACTGAAAAGGAATTCTTTCTATTCCTGGAACACGATGCCCATAATGAAATTTGCACCTTAAAAGAAACAGATAAAGGCATTCGGCTAAATAAAACCCATACATTTCATGAAGTTTTTGCATAGAATCCCATGCTGCCTCTTTCTTGGTTTATCCCTGATTTCATTCAAGGGATATTCCTTTCAAAGCATCGATCTTACTCCGGAATTCTCTTTTACCGAGGGTATTGAAGGTCCTGCCGTGAATAAAGCCGGAGATCTTTTTGCAGTTAATTACCAGGAACAGGGTACTATTGGAAAAGTATCTGAAAATGGGGAGGGAGAACTATTTGTTTCGCTACCGGAAGGAAGTATCGGAAATGGCATACGCTTTGATGAAGAAGGTACTATGTTCATAGCAGATTATTTAGGACATAAGGTGTATCGCATCGCCAGCAATTCCAGAACATTGGAGGTCTGGGCAGAGAATCCCGAAATGAACCAGCCAAATGATCTTGCGTTGGGCAACTCAGGAGTCATTTATCTCAGTGATCCCAACTGGGCCAATAATTCTGGGAATCTTTGGATGGTTACCCCACAGAGAGCGTTCATCCTTTTAGAAGAAAATATGGGAACTACCAATGGCATAGAGGTAAGTCCGGATGGAGCAACGCTTTATGTAAATGAATCGGTTCAACGCAGGGTCTGGAAATACGATATTATGCCAGATGGTACTCTAGCCAACAAATCAAAGTTTATCTCTTTCGAGGACTTCGGCCTGGATGGGATGCGCTGCGATGTTAAGGGCAATTTATACATTACCCGGTACGACAAGGGTTCAGTGGTCATCGTAACTCCCGATGGCGCCGTGCTCGATGAAATATTTTTAAAAGGGAAAAAGCCTTCCAATATAGCCTTTGGCGGGGAAGATGGCAAAACGTGTTATGTTACCATGGCCGATCGCGGCTGTGTTGAGGTTATCAGGGCGCCTTTTCCCGGGAGTTATTACAGTAAAGTTCATTAAATAAATCATATGATATCTATTAAACTAAAATCGACTTTTTTGCTTTTTACGACCGTTTTACTATTAATGGGGTGCGGCAGTGTTAATATAGTTTCTACCCCCATTGAAAATATAGACAGTGTTCAGTTGAAGGTCAATAAACTGACCGAGGATGAAAAAAAGCAATGGGGCCATGCCGACCTGCTTACGGATACCATACCCGGAATGAGCATCGACAAGACATACTCTGAAATAATAGGCAAAAAAAAGGGTGCTACGGTGATAGTTGCCGTACTCGACTCAGGGATCGATATCACGCATGAAGACCTGAATGACGTCATTTGGACCAATAAGCGGGAAAAGCCTGGAAATGGAAAAGACGATGATGGCAATGGTTATGTAGACGATATACATGGCTATAATTTTTTAGGCAACGCGTACAACGAACAGTTGGAATATACCAGAATCCTGCGGCTTAAATTAGGTGATGAGGCTATGCAGGCCAAAGCCAGGAAAAAGCTGGATGCAGAATATAAGGAAGCTTCTGACGCCAAAAAGAATATTTCCGCAAACAAGCAGCAAACAGAGCAGATCCTTCAGGTCGTTAAGAAAGCAGATGCCGATATTAAAAAGCACCTGGGAAAAGATTCCTACACAAAGGAGGAGGTGAATGCTGTCGAGACCACGGATGCGAATTTACAACGAAGCGTAAGTATTATTTCTCAAATGTATTCCTATGGGGATAGTATTCCTGAAGTGTTGGGGCTTATTGAAAGCGATATTGAGAATTTTACCGAAGGGCTGGCCTATTATTCAGAAAAATTAGATTATCATTTGAATGTGGGCTTTGACGGACGAAAAGTGGTGGGCGATAATCCTTATGATATTGCAGATCGTGGGTATGGCGATGGAAATCCGCTTAACAGGGATAAGGAAGAAAGCCATGGCACCCACGTAGCAGGCATTATTGCAGCCGAACGGGATAACAATTTGGGGGTGAATGGAGTGGCAAACAATGTCGAAATTATGAGCATCCGGGCTGTCCCAAATGGTGATGAATACGATAAGGATGTGGCCTTAGGGATCCGATATGCAGTAGATAATGGGGCAAAGATCATCAATGCAAGTTTTGGTAAAGCGTTCTCGCTAAATCCAGAATGGGTCTATGATGCCATCAAATATGCCGCTGAGAACGATGTATTGATCGTTCATGCCGCTGGCAATGACGGCAATGATCTGGATGATCCCAAGAACACCAATTATCCAAAGGATTTTATGGACAATGGTTCAGAATTTGCAGATAATGTAATTACCATCGGAGCCCTGAATGAAACCTATGGGTCCGAGATGGTGGCTACTTTTTCTAATTACGGCACAAATAATGTCGATGTCTTTGCCCCGGGTGGTGCAATCTACTCAACCATGCCCGGCGGCACCTATAAATATCAGGGAGGTACTTCCATGGCGGCACCAGCTGTTAGTGGAATCGCAGCCCTGATACGATCGCACTTTCCAAAACTGTCGGCCAGCGAAGTGAAGCAGATCCTGATGGATTCGGGCTTAAGCACCAAAGTTTCTGTGATCCTGGACGGGGATCCTTCCAAAGCAAGGCCTTTTGATAAAATATCAAAATCGGGTAAAATGGTAAATGCCTATAATGCCTTGATCATGGCAAATAATAAATCTGAAGAAAAATCAAAATTACCGTAGTATGATAAGAAATGGAATGCAGATAGGAATGATTGTCCTCCTTCTAATGGTTGGGGGGCTTGGATATGCACAGGGAAATCACTCGTACTGGCAGCAGCATGTAGATTACAGCATGGAGGTTTTTATGGATGTAAATACATACCGGTATTCGGGAAATCAAACCCTGGTGTATACCAACAACTCCCCGGATGTATTAAACCGTATTTATTACCATATGTATTTCAATGCTTTTCAGCCTGGAAGCGAAATGGATATTCGTCTGCAAAACATTGAGGATCCGGATAACAGGATGATTTCAGAAGGCAAAAGCAGGATCGCAGGCTTGGCGCCTGAAGAGATCGGATACCTTAAGGCATTATCCTTAAAACAGGATGGGGTGGATGTGGAATATGTCCTGGAAGGAACCGTCATGGTGGTTGAACTGGCAAAACCAATTACACCGGGTAGTTCTTCTACCTTAGAAATGTCCTTTGAGGGTCAGGTCCCCTTGCAGATCAGGCGTTCCGGCAGAAACAATAAAGAGGGGGTGGCCCTTTCCATGAGCCAATGGTATCCTAAAATGGCAGAATACGATTTTGAAGGCTGGCATGCAGACCCTTATATCGCAAGGGAATTTCATGGGGTCTGGGGTGATTTTGACGTAAAAATAAC
>Ga0316201_10000949_pt1 | contig 18405 bp, 8 predicted proteins | sample CS6wburrow_MG_FD_204516 | JGI IMG/M metagenome (GOLD analysis project Ga0316201, IMG submission 204516) | Coastal sediment microbial communities from Delaware Bay, Delaware, United States - CS-6 worm burrow | ecosystem: Environmental > Aquatic > Marine > Coastal > Sediment | place: USA: Delaware... | reverse complement strand
TTATGACGACACCAACTTCATGCCTGCCGATAAAGGTGCAGATTTTTTCGAATTCATAGGTCTTGAACTCATTCCCTACATCGACGAAAATTACAGAACGGCTAAATTCGTGATCGCCGTAGGACATGATTTTACAGCGAATTTCATTAATTACTATCTCTTTAAGGACCCACCTTTGTTCAACGGTTATATCAGCTTGAGTCCCGACCTGGCTCCCATGATGGATGAACGCCTACCGGAACGGATACCATCGATAGAAACGAAGATATTTTATTACCTGGCAACGGGCACAGACGACATACAGGATCTTATGGCGATCAGTGAGAATTTGAGTAAATCCCTCAAACCTCTGGACTCGGATCGTTTTAAGTTTTATTTTGACAATTTTGATGGTGCTACTCATTATTCTCTGGTGGCACGAGCAATTCCCTCCGCAATGGAAAAGATCTTTTCCGTCTATCGTCCCATCAGCAAACAAGAGTACTCCGATGTGATCATGAAACTGGAAACTCCCGTACACCTGTACCTTCAGGATAAATACAAGACCATTCAAGACCTTTTCGGGCTAAGTAACCCAATTCGGATCAACGATTTCATCGCAACAGCAACCGCCGCGGAAAAGAAAAAACAATGGGAGTCTCTTCGGGAAATTGCATCCATGGCACAGCGACAATATCCGGATACAGTTTTGGGCGACTATTATATGGCCAGGTTCTACGAAGAAACCGGGGAACCCAAAAAAGCCATGCGAACCTTCCAGGGAGCTTTCGACAAAGAGGAAGTAGATTTCATTACCGTAGACCTTATGCTTGACAGGGCCGATAAGATCAAAGAAGATTTCGGTTATTGATAAAAAACAACCCGACAGCTGTTACAAGGCTGCCGGGTCGAGATCTATATTGATTAGTTAGATATTCTACATTTGTTTATGCTGATTCTGCTTTCGGAAATAGAGAATATACGAAACGATTTCCCGTGTACTTTTCAAATACCCTTCAAATAGGTCCGGCCGATAAACATTCGGTCTCCCACTCTCTATTTTAGTGATCGCAGGATCAAAAAATCCGTAGGTGTAGAAGGCAGCCGTTACCACTTTATCCGTTTGAAACACATTGTCGTAAGCATAGATGTATTTTAACACCTCATCTTTGTGTTCGGGATAAAGGTTGATCATTTGCCAGAACGCCTTCTGCAACTCGTTGTTCTTTAAACTCACTTGTACGTCTGCAAAGGTATATCCGCCTTCCCTGTAACAACTCATCCTGTAATTGTGATCACCTATAAGCTTCCGCGCTTCATCACTAAACAGCATTTTACTTTCCTCAACCCGAACACCGGGCGTCTCCAGCACCGCTATCCATTCATCCATCTTTTCCTGTTGTGTTTTTAACTGCGCCAATTCTTCTTTCGAAAAAGTGTAGCCCTCCTTTGTTTCCTGGGAGAATACGGTTCCTATCATAAGAAAGCCAAGTAGCGTAAGTGAGAATATTCTATTTGTTACTCGCATAATCATTATTTTTTTCTGAAGGCGACAGCCTTTCATTAATTCGCTCTAATTTCGATTCTAAGTTTTCTATGGAATTGTCTAATTTCTGTTGTTCTTTCTGAAGCTTTTCAACGCGCAATTTGAAATCCCCATTCTGAACGCCGACAACGGTATTCACCATCTTCGGGCCCTGCTTGAGGTTTTGCTCCCAGGATCTTCCCACGGCCATGATGAAGTTTTCAGTGGTCATTTCCGAAGGGCTTACTGCCACACCATAGCCATCAAACTCACTTCGAGCTACGATGTAATCCCCACGCTTAACAGGCCCGATAACCTTTACAGGTACCTGCCCGATAAAAGCAACGGTATTTCCAAGGTGTTCCTCTCCTTTCTCCGGGGCGTTACCCAGGACGATCGGACGGTGGGAAACGATCATCAGTTGTTCGAAACCATTGTATTCTTTGGTGATCTTTCCTCCTTTTACCGCAACTATATCACCTGCAGTGAGGTATTCTTTTACGTCAACTCGCTCCAACCATTCTGAATAGTCACCATTCCCCGATGCATATTCAACACCTAATTTGTTGAATTCACTGATCAACTTAACAATGGTAGATGCACCGCTCGAAATCCCATCGGCCAGATCAATTCCTATAAAATTACTTGCCACGTTGAAAACATATACATCATCCAAAAGTGTGTTGTTGGCAAAATCTTCGATCGACTGCGCCTTAACCGCACCCGTTTGAATTCCATTCACATCCTGAAAAGTGAAATAGTGGTTTTCCGAAGACAAGGTTTCAGAAATATTCACAGTTGGAATGCTGGGTATGGCAACAGATGGAATTGAAGGTTCTTGCAGAAACGGCAGGGACGGAACGAAATTCGGTAAGGTAGGTTGCAAGGTACGCGCAGGCACGAACAATTCAGGAATAACGAGAGGTGGAATATCCGGAACACAAACATTCACCGGGGGCACACATACCGTTACACAACCTGCAAAAGGGACACAAACACTAAAACACGATTGTCCCGAACATGCCCCGTTGATTCCCGGAAAAACAGTCAATGGCAATGATATCGGCGGGCTTGTTGGCGCCAGGAATTGATCCACAAAGAATCCGGGGGAGGTAACACTAGGTAAATTCTTAGGTAGTCCAAATTGAGCATTTATCTCCTGAAGTAAGAGGTTGTTGATATTCGCGATGGAGTAATTCCTAAAGGACGGCAACAAGGCGATCACGTCGTTCACTGTGAACTGAGGTGTGTTATTCACAAAAGCCTGCTTCAGGGTATTGAAGGCCGTTACATACGTTGGATCGGTTGCCGGCGGTGGATTCTGTGCCCCGGGATCATTACTCACTAGCGTTTGGTCGATCTTGATAAGACCACCGTTAAAAAATCTTCCGTGGTTATTCCCCAAGCTGATCTTTATCCCATCTCCGTTGGTAAAATCGCTCGTATTTGAAAAGGAGGCGATAAAATCTGCCGAGTCGTTTTCAATTGAGATTGAACCTGCTTGCAGGGTTCTTATATCGGACAAACCGGTAACGGTAAGATCGTTCTGAATAAATGTAAAACCAGATATAGCTACTTGATTGTTAAAGGTACTCATACCGCGAACGTTTAACTCGCCGGACATATTTGTTGTATTCCCATTGAGGACATTCAGAGTATTATTCAAAGTCGTCTCACCATCCACATTCAATAGGCCAGAAAGTAATGTTGGTGCAGAATTATTCACATCCAGATCACTGTTAATTATAGCCACCCCATCTACTACAAAGTCACCCGTAAATAATGATGACGCCTCGTTGGTGACAGTTAAATCATTCTGGAATACGGTGGCGCCGTCTACCGTTAAACGCCCGTTTAAACTCGATGGACTGGAATTCACAACGTTTAGCGCGCTGTTTAATGTGCTCTGTCCGTCTACTGAAAGTATTCCTGTTAAAAATGTGCCCGACTGGTTAGCAACAGTAAGATTGTTGTTTAATGTAGTTACTCCAACAACATTCAACGTTCCTGACAATACAGTTTCACCATCCGTATTCAAGGTTCCCGACAATTCAACTGGACTACCATTATTTACAATTAAGTCGTTATTAAGATTCGTAATACCGTTCACTTCCAGGTCATTTCCGAAGTCTATTTCACCATTCACATTCAATGGTCCGGTGAGTAGAGTTGGACTTGCGTTATTGACATTCATTGCGCTGTTCAGGTTGGTAGCCAGGTCAACAGTTAAGGTGCCAGTCAGGTTTGTAGGACTTTCATTGTTGACATTCAAAAGGTTATCAAGATTGGTCGCCCCATTGACCAGCAAAACATCATTCAAGGTGGTCTGTCCGCTAGTATTCAATGTCCCTGAAAGATTCGTAGGGCTTTGATTATTCACAGACATGGAACTATTGAGGTTGGTGTCGCCAGCCACTGTTAGGTCATTATCAAAAATCACTTCTCCGTCAACGGTAAGATCGCCGGATAGATTCAAAGGACTTCCGTTATTGATATTAACCGTATTGTTAAAATTCGTAATCCCGTCTACTTCCAGGGTGCCGGTTAAAAGCGTTGGACTTTGTTGTGTGACTTTTAGATTATCGTTCATAAGCGTCGCATCCACAACATCCAGTGTACTCGCTAATCTTGTGGCATCTCCTACTTCAAGAGTGCTGTTGAGTTGTGTTTCCTGGTCTACTCTCAAAGTACCATTCAGGGAAGTAGTGGCATTCTGGTTTACCAATAACGAATCTTTCAAGGTAGTTGGAAGACCTACGTCCATCGTTCCGCTCAAGTCTACCGGGCTGAAATTTCTCACACTTAACAAACCGTTCAAATCGGTCATTCCCTCTACAACAAGCCTGTCTTTTAACAAGACCTCTTTATCGACTGTGACATTGCCTGTAGCGGTAATGTTACGGTGAAAAGAAAAAGGCAGAAATAATAATTGCTGATTACTCAAGGCCACAAATTCCCCATCGAGATTAAGATCAACAGACAGATCTTTTGGAGCACCGTCCCAATCTATTTCGTTGAAATCACCCACGGAAGCATCGCCCTGGCCTATGATCACTTTCACCATTCCGTAAGCATCCGTCCTTGTCTCCTGTATTTCCTGGAATTCAATACCGTTAACCGCAGAAGTGATAGTGAAACGGAGTAAAAGATCTGTATCGGGCAGGACGTTCCCAGTTATATCCTGGCCGGGAACCTGCTGCGAGTTGGGATCCAGTATGGTCGCCTGATATACAAGCCCATCAGTTTGAGCTAGTCCGGAGATCCCGGTCAATATGATTAGTAGTAGTAGAAGTCTTTTCATAACAGCTCTTTATTTATTGGATTCAATAAGTAATTTATCTGCCCTGTCTTCAAGAGCTTCTACCTGGGCTTCAATAGCCTTGAACTTTTCTTCGTAATTGCGCTGTTTGGCCTCCAGTTTCTTCATGATGTTAGCCCAATCCCCGTTGTGTACACCTACAACGGTATTCACCATCTTCGGACCGGGATTTAGGTTTTCTTCCCACGAACGGCCAACAGCCAGCACAAAATCCTCAGGGGTCATATCCCTTAGAGAAATAGCTTTTCCATAACCTGAAATATCGGCTCGAGCCACGATGAAATCACCGGAGCGAACAGGTCCCATTACCTTCACCGGTACCTGTCCCATAAAAGCCACGTTATTCCCTAAGCCTTCCATTCCCTCTTCCGGCACATTACCCAGAATGATAGGTCTGTGAGAAACCACCATGATCTGTTCAAGATCGTTCAGATCCTTTGTAATCTTTCCTCCTTTTACGGCGACTATGTCTCCCGCAGTTAAGTATTCTGAAGGGTCCAGTCTTTCAAGCCACTCTGCATAATCCCCGTTTCCTGAGGAATATTCCACTCCGATCTTATTAAAGGCATCAACCAGGTTGGTTATTTCAACAGCGCCTGCGGTAAGACCGTCTAACAGATCTACTCCAACAAAGGATGAAACAACGTTCAACAAGTAAACCGGATCACAAACTGTGGAAGCATAAAAATCACTGATAGATTGTCCTCGAATCTCACCGGTGATAAGGTCGTTGGTGTCCCGGAAAGAAACATAAACATTCTCTTTACTCAAGGAGATTGGCACGTCATCTGCCGGGATAAAAGGAATAGTTATAGGCGGCAGACCTCCGTTATTGCCGGAAATTGGCAGGCCTGGAATGAAATCCGGGATCGCGGCATTCAGAACGCCAGGAGGTAAACCTGCTTTTTGAGGAAGAATATCTATGCTTGGTAAATTGATTGCAGGAATGGTGATATTGACAAAAGGAATGCTCACACCTCCGAAAATCTGTGCCCCTTGAAGAATATTGGTCACAGGAAAAGTAACTGTTGGTAAGGTCTTTCCATTACCTGCACCCGGCGCTATTCCATAGGAGCTATTGATCTGGTTGAATACAAAGTCGTTAACAGCAATAATGGCACCCCCTCTAAGGTTATTTACACTCGTTCCAAAACCACTTATTATTTCGGCAGGTGTGATATTACCGGGATTGGATAGTTGCGCCTTCATTAACGCAATTGCTTCGGTATACAATGGATTTGCCGAAGGTCCCTGATCCAGGTAAGGATTCGGTAATGGGGTTATTCCGTTTAAGCCGTAATTACGCCCAAGTTTAATGAGTATTCCGTCACCGGTAGTATCATTGGTATTTGTAAAAGTAGCCACGTAACCTTCATTATTGCTCTCCACTGCAATAGTTTCAGTAGAAATACTACCTAGCGATGCTGTACCTGTTACGGTCATATCGTTATTAATGGTAGTTGCACCATTTATGGTAACACTGTCGTCAAAAGTGGCGACACCATTTACATTTAGATCCCCGTCCAGGTTTGATTCACTCTGGTTGTTCACATTGAGCACATTCTCAAGGCTAGTAACGCCTGAAACTTTTAATACCCCTGATAAATTTGTTTCACTCGCGTTTGCCACGTTTAAAGTATTGTTGAAATCACTATTGCCATCAACCGTTAATGTACCGGTAAGTGCCGTTGGACTTTGATTTGCCACCTCTAAATTATTGTTCAAGGTGGTTTCACCTTCCACATTTAATGTTCCTGTTAATGTCGTAGGACTTGCATTGGTAACATCGAGGGAATTGTTTAAAGTAGTTTCCAGATCAACCTCAAGTGTTCCTGTAAGGGATGTGGAAGCCCCATTGGCCACCGTCAGGTTTTCCTGCAAAGTCGTCTGTCCTTCAACGATTAAAATATTATCTAAATTTGTGGCCCCTTGAACATTCAAGTTTCCCGAAAAAAATGTACCGCTTTGATTATTCACGAATAAAGCATCATTCAGGTTGGTCACACCATTCACAGTGAGATTGTTATTTAAGGTGATCGCTCCCAGCACATCCAGGGTTCCGGAAAGGAAAGTGGGTGCGCCGTTATTCACAGACAGGCTGCTGTTCAGGTTGGTTTCCTGACCCACCGTAAGGCTGCCTGAAAGATTCGTGGGACTCTGGTTATTGACATTCAACAGATCCTCAAGATTCGTTTGTCCGAACACTTGCAAACTACTGCCAAGTGTGGTAGCTCCATCTACATCCAATGTCCCGGATAAGTTAGAAGGGCTGCTGTTGTTTACACTCAATGAGCTGTTGAGATTGGTATCGCCATTCACAGTGAGATCATCGTTCAAAGTGGTGGCTCCGTCCACATTGAGATTTCCAGTTACGTTTAACGGACTGCCATTATTTATATTCACCGCATTGTTCAGATCGGTAACACCGATTACAGTTAGTGAACCAGACAGAAAAGTCGCACTTTCATTCGCAACGGTAAGTGAATTGTTCAGAGTAGATTCACCATCAACCGTAAGTGTGCTGTTAAGCTGTGTAGCATCTTCAACATTAAGTGTACTGTTAAGGCGTGTTGCCCCGTCGACATCGAGGGTTCCGGTAAGTAATGTAGGACTCTCATTTATCACAGACAATGAATTATTCAGTGTTGTCGTTCCAACTACAACGAGAGTTCCTGTGAAATTCGAAGGGCTTTCGTTGTTTACAGACAAGGCATCGTTAAGAATGGTCTCGCCGTTAACCACTAAATTATCATTCAAAAGAGTTTCCCCATCAACCCTCAAAGTACCTGTTGCGGTAATGTTTCGGTGAAAAGCATAGGGTATGAACGTTAGTGGCTCCTTGTTAAGAAGTTTGAAATTACCATCCAGGCTAATGTCTACCTGAAGATTCTTGGGCACTCCATCCCATTCTATTTCAGTAAATAACCCATTGGTAGGAGCCCCCCGGCCAATGATAAGATTGATCATTCCAAAAGAATCGGTACGGGTGTCCTGGGTTTCACTGTACAGGGTGGTTCCATCACGTTTAAGAATGGTAAAACGAACTGTTACCGGACTATTGATAAGAACATTATTTGTAATATCCTGCCCCGGGATTTCCTGTGCATCAGGATCCAGTATCACAGCCTGATAGCTGAGCCCGTCTGTCTGAGCTGAAGCGATGAATGTGCTTAACAGCAATACGAAAAGTAGGGTTATTTTTTTCATAAGGTATTCGTTTTATTCTTCTGAATCATTTGGTTCTTCTTCCTTCTTTGAAGGGATCGAAATGCGCATTCCAATGCCAACCATGTGTGTTTGAATTCGCAACTCCTCCTGGCTGGTACTACCGCCATTATCGTCGTTCAAACCAAGACTTTCTCCGTACAAATACTGAAGGTATACGCTGCTATTCTCGGTGAGTGGATAGCTTATGCCCGCACCTCCTCTGAAGAAGATGGCATTATCGTCGAATTCTTCAATATCTATAAGGTTGATCACCTGGTTATTGATCGTTTGAGTTCCCTGTACCAGGAATTCAAGGGAAGAGGTGGCCTTCAGGTGAAAGGCAAGTTCCTGGATATGGAAAAGGGTGTAGTCGAATCCCAAGGTGATTCCGAGGTAATCCACATCCCATTCGAAAAAGTTGTTCAAAGCGTTATCACTGCCAACAGAACCATAACTGTTGTAGTTCAATCCTAGGGCCACATTAAGACCTTCAGTAAAGATCTCGCGGCGGTAACCGGCTTCCAAATAGTTCTGAGTGGTATGCTGAAGGTTATCGAGTGGTTCTCCCTGTGAATTCGTAAAATCGAAGGTGGAATCCACCTTACCTGCTTCCACATAGATTCCCTGTGCAGTGACCGAAAATCCAACAATTAGAAACGAAATGAGTAGAAGTTTTTTCATGATTTATTCTTTCAAGATGTTTGCTTTAAATTCTCTATTGTTCGAAGTAAGAAGTAATACGTACTGTGCACTGGATAAAAAAGAGAGCTCGAGATTGATCTCTTTTGTTGCTGCCATGGAACGGCTATGAACTACGCGTCCCAACATATCGTAAATAGTAATATCCACCTTCCCTTCCAGGCTTTCATTGAAAACAATACGAACATCACTCGCGAATGGGTTTGGATAAAGTACCGCATCGATCGGGTTGCTGTTATCACTGCCAACGCTCAATATCCTGATCGGGGGTTGGATAAACCCCTGACGGATGGCGTAATTGTCTGCTGTAAATAATCCGATCACGCTGGACTGTCCAACACTTTGCTGAACTATATAGGTTTTGTCACCACTCTGCACCGACGATGATGCGCCGGAAACTCCTACAGTGGAGCGCACTAATTCCTGGCTCCTGGCACTCGCCGTTGCCATGATTAGCACTAATAGTAGTATGGATCGTTTCATAGTTTTTTCTGAATAGATTATTCTTTAATAAACTTCCTGCTTACAACTCCGGATTCGGTATGAATGAAGAGCAGGTATAAACTGCTGGCCAATTCCGAAGTATCTATCATTACAGATCTTGTGTTTCCATCTAACTGAATCTCTTTGATCAGTCTTCCGTTGAGGTCATAGAGACGAATCTTACCCACTCCAGCTTTGTCGAGGTTGTCTGCCGTGATGTGCTCGCTGGCTGGATTAGGAAATAAATTGACCTCCGTTTTATTCTGGTTATCATGAGAACCTAAGTTGAAATCCACAACAAGCTGGAAGTTGCAGCTTTCACTATTTCCGTTATCATCATTTATTGTTACTGAAACCGTATATATCCCTACATCCAGGAGCGTTCCCGGAATGGGGTTCTGACTGTAATTGGTTAATGGATCCGTGCAATTATCGGAAGCTGTTACCAGTCCGTTTACAAAATAATCCGGAACGGTGAACGATGTGCCATTGGGTATGGAGACTGCCTGGGTTGAAGGACAATTAACTACCGGGTCTACAGTGTCCACCACAGTGACCACGGCAACACAACTGTTCGAATTTCCGTTAATATCGGTAACCGTTAGCGTTACATTGTTAGCTCCTAAGTCACTGCAATCGAAGGTGCTTTGACTAATGGCAATAGTTGCTATACCACAGGCGTCCGAACTTCCACTATTGATAACAGATGGATCGATAAAGGCTACTCCGGAAGCATCGAGCTGTAAGGTAATATCCTGACAGCTTACACTGGGTGCGACACTATCTTCCACCGTAACGATGGCACTGCAAGAACTACTATTACCACTTGTATCAGTAACTGTGAGAATCACACTATTTGCCCCTACTGAACTACAATTAAAAAAACTATTACTTAGGCTGTAGGTGGCAATTCCGCATGCATCACTACTTCCATTGTCCAGGTCGATCGGGTCAATAGTCACGGTCCCTGATGCATCCAATTGAACTGTGATATTCTGGCACACCACTGTGGGAGGCGTAATATCTTCTACCGTTACGGTAGCCACACAATTATCTGTGTTCCCACTTCCATCTATCACTGTTAGAAGTACCGGGTTGGCTCCAATGTTAGAACAATCAAAAGACGTAACATCAATTGTTCTCGAAGTGATTCCGCAGAAATCAGTACTGCCACCATCAACATCCATGGCAGAGATGGTCGCCTGGCCGCTGGCATCCAGGGGAACAGTAATGTTTTGACATACGGCCTGTGGTGCGATGGTGTCTTCAACGGTAACGGTTGCCACACAAATACTTGAATTACCATTTGAATCGGTTACCGTAAGAGTTACTGAATTCACCCCTACATCCGCACAACTGAAGTTTGTTACATCCAGTGTACGAGATGCGATACCACAAATGTCGCTACTTCCGTTATCGATATCATTAACGGTAATGGAAGCGTTACCTCCATTATCAAGTTGAATTGTGATATCCTGGCAGATCACTACGGGAGGCACCGTGTCTTCAACCGTTACAACTGCCGTGCAATTGCTGGTCAATCCGCTTGAATTAGTAACGGTAAGAACAACGTTGCTTGTTCCAATGTCTGCGCATGTGAACGAGGATTGGTCAATGCTTAGACTAGCAGCTCCGCACGATACAGAACTTCCACCGTCTACGTCGGCAGGAATAATGCTGGCATTACCTGATACATCCAGTTGAAGGGTAATATCCTGGCAAACAGCAACCGGTGGTTCGATATCTTCCACGGTAACCATGGCCATTGCTGTAGCCATATTCCCTGCAGTATCGGTAACGGTGAGAGTTACCGGTACAGGAGATGATACATCGGCACAGGTAAACGTGTCCGGGTTGGCCTCCAGGGAGGCTATCGAACAATTATCGGTAGAACCATTGTCGATCATACTTCCCGTGATCAACGCATTTCCGGTTACATCCAGTTGCACGGTTATATCCATAGCCAATGCAACGGGCGCAATAGCGTCTTCTACAGTGACAATTGCAACACAATCACTGGAGTTACCATTGTTGTCGGTTACAGTAAGAGTGACCGGGTTATCTCCCAGGTCTGTGCAATCAAAGTCTGTAATATCAATAGCCAGTGAATCAATTCCACATGCGGCACCACTCCCCCCATCAACATTAACAGCTGCTATACTCGCGTTACCACTTGTATCCAGTTGAACTGTAATATTCTGGCAAATGGCTTCGGGTGGTATATTATCTACCACCGTAACGATTGCCGAACAGGAGTTGCTATTCCCATTGTTGTCGATTGCGGTCAATACAACAGTATTCGGACCGATATCCGCACAGTTGAATGAACTTATATCTAAGGTCCTGCTGGCTAATCCACAGGCATCCATGCTGCCGTTGTCAATATCATCAACTGTGATGGTAGCATTCCCTGAAACATCAAGTTGCACGGTGATATCCTGACAAACCATGGTAGGTACAACATTATCTTCTACCGTCACCGTAGCCGATGAACAAACGGATTGATTCCCAAAAATATCGGTGACTGTGATAACAATAGTATTGGTTCCAATATCATCACAGAAATAAGCGCTAGGCTCCGCCGTAAAGGTTGCAACACTACAATTGTCGGTAGATGCACCGGCTATCAATTGTATGTAAGTAGGTGACATTGGATTCATTGGATCACTCGGTTGATCGAGGAACACTTCTCCGGTCTCATTCAATTGAACGGTAATGTTCTGACAGATGGCTGTTGGTGCAATATTATCTTCAACGGTAACATTTGCGGTACATGTATCACTATCCCCATTGCCATCGGTAACGGTAAGGGTAACTGAAATAGGATTCGCTACACCGGACGGAGTAAACGCGAAGGTGCCTACAGGCATTGGAATTAGTGCCATGGCATTGGTTGTTTCACCATCCAGCACATTCGCCCCACTAAAGAACCAGTCGCTCAACTGAAAACTACTGCCATTTGGACCCGTGTTGTTCTTGCGATATGCCCAACCATCTTCGTAGTCCCAGGGTGTCATGGACCCGCTCTGATTAACGTCTCCAAAAACATCAATGACCGACCCATTGAAGTATAATTCTACCGAATCATTGCCATCCATGTCGATCACAGCGGAAGTTTCGTCCGGAGCGAATCCGAAGAAACTATTAAAGTCGGAACTTTCAGAAGCAACATAAATAAACGACCCTGCTGTCACTGAACCCGGGGAAAATATAAATTCCTGTCCGTCAGTACCACCGCCATCATTAGCGATTCCAAGTCCGAATTGTGTTAGATCCGATATATCTTCGGTTACAAATAATTCGATGGCCTTTGGAGTTCCGGCCGGTAAGGGGCCATCAATAATCCCCGTAACGATCATACTTGCTAAGGGTGGATTGAAAACATCCATACAATCGAAAGAGGTGCGCGAAGCAGCGAACGAAAGATTGTCACAATTATCCGTTGATCCCCCGTCGAGCATATCAGCAGTTATCGTTGCCATTCCCATAGCATCCAACTGGACCGTAATGTCCTGGCATACTGCGACCGGTGGGATACTGTTAGTATCCTCAACAGTTACGATCGCCGTGCAAGACGATGAATTTCCACTGCCATCCGTTACTGTTAATGTAACGGTGTTAGGGCCAATATCTGCACAGCTGAAGGTATTCGGACTAGCACTCAGTGAGGCTATTCCGCAATTATCGGATGAACCATTGTCAATGTCGAAGGCCGTAATGGACGCGCTCCCCATCGCATCCAGTTGTATGGTAATATCCTGGCAAACTGACACGGGTGAGGTTGTGTCAAATATAGTGACAGTTGCAGTACAGGTATCTGTCTGCCCGGCAGAATCCGTTACGGTAAGGGTGACCGTATTCGCCCCGATATTGGAGCAGTTGAAGGTGCTGGGTGTTACAGACAGCACAACAGTACCCATGTCATCCGTCGATCCTCCATCAATATCAGCACCTGTTATCGTTGCGGTTCCCATTGCATCCAAAGCAAGCATTGGAATATCCATACAGACCGCTACAGGAGGATCGTCCTGAGCGAATAATGACAGCGAAAGGAAACTAAAAAGTAGAACTAGGCTGGTCTTCATGCCGCATTTAATTTGGTTAGGATAAATATATCCTTGCAACATACACCAGTAAATACGTAGGGAATGTTTAAAAGTACGTAGGGGTGCGTAGGCTATTTTCCTACAGTGAGAGTAAAAGTTCCTTGTTCTCCTGTGTCCATTGGTTAAGGGCATCCATCTCGGAAGGAAGGTCTAATTTCTGAATAATGTTCGCCCTGTGTTTTTGAACGGTTCTGTGAGAAATACTCAACAATTCTCCGATCTCCCTGGATGTTTTTTCCTGGGCTATTAGACGAACGATAGTACGTTCGGAAGGAGATAAGAACTTGATCTTCTCCAATTGAGGGGATATTTCAGAATTGAAAATATCATCGAAAGACTTACTGAAATAGGTTTCATCACGAGCCACAGCCTTTATGCATTTATCGATCTCACTAAAGGGTTCGTCCTTCAGCAAATATCCTGAAATATTAAGTTGTTTCGCTTTGTGTACAAAGGCTTTCTCTTTATGTGATGTGAGAATAATGAACCTGGTCGAAAGGCCTTTATTAAGGGTTTTGTTGATCACCTCAAAACCGGAAAGGACGGGCATTTCAATGTCCAGGATCGCAATATCTGGGGCTTTCTCAAGGATGGTCTCCAATGCCCCTGCCCCGTTTGCAGCCGTTCCAACCACATCGTAACCATATTGGACAAGTTCGTCTGTGAGACCTTTTAAAAGCATAGGATGGTCGTCGGCCACAAATATTCTTATTCCATTCATTTTCCTCGGATCTCAGTTGTTATTCTAGTTCCTTCTTCGGGATTGCTAACTATTTTTATTGTACCCCCTAAGATACGAATGCGCTCAGATAAAGTCTTTAATCCAAGACTTTTTTGATTCACCGCATCTGTGACAGAAAAACCTTTCCCATTATCTACCACTTCGGCAATGATTCTATTCTCATTTCGGTGAATAGAAACCTCAACGGATGTAGCTTCGGAATGTTTTAAGATATTCGAGAAACACTCCTGAAAGAAGCGATAGAAATTCAAAGCCTGGCCTTCATTGAAAAGGTCGTCGATGGTGTCGATCTCCAAAGAAAAGAACAAACTTGTTTCTTCGTCCAATTCATATACCAACTGCCTGATACTTTCTGTCAACCCCAACTGCTTGAGGACCGCAGGATACAGGCCGCGGGAGATCAATCGCACCTCTTCAAGTGTATTGTGAGTTAGGGCAGATATTTCATGCTGTTTTTCCGACTGGGCTTTCTTTTTAATTAAGGTTAATTGCTGCCCAACACTATCGTGCAGCTCTTTAGCGATCCTGGTTCGTTCCTTTTCCTGGGATTGAAGCAGATCTTCCGAGAATTTTTCCTGCAGACTACTGCGGAGTTTTGCTTGTTTCAAGAGATAAAGGAAAAGCGCAAAACCGGATAACAGGACCACCAGGTAGAACCACCATGTTTTGTAGAAGAAATCTTTTGAAAGAATTTGAATCTTAATTGAATCTCCGATTTTCGCTCCTGAAAAATCCAGGGCCTCGATCTCCAGGGTATATTTACCTGGAGCAAAATTTGGAAATCGCAGGCGTTTTTGCTCCCCCAGGGAAGTCCATTCAGCATCGTTGAGTCGATACCTGTAACTATGCGGGTAACCGTATAAATTATCCGTAATTGAATAATCTATTTCTAACTCTTTGAACTCTGCCGGCAAAACGATCTTTGATTGGGAACCCAGGATACTCCTGTCCATTTCGTCAACAACCTTTTGTTCTTCTTCGGAGAATTTCCGAGCTTTCAAAAGAACCAGCTCGCCTGAGGATCTTTCGGGCTGCATCTCATTCGGTTTGAAAAAATTCAATCCATCGATGGTTCCCACCCAAATACCGTCTTCGACAGATAGCGCACTGTATCGGTTCGTTTCGTTATTACTTAAGCCATCGTTCTCTGAAAATCGCACCCTGTTCCCGGTAAGAGGATCAAATGCCACGATACCGTTAAATGTATTGATCCACCAAGTATCATCTTCAAAGAGAATGGAGGCGATTCCGGCCTGTAACCTGTCTTCATAAAAAAGCTTCAATTCGTTGCTTTCCACATCGAACCGAAAGATCTTACCGGCCCTTGTTCCGAAGAGATACCCATATACGGGATGATATTCAGCAGAGAGCAGAAAGGGATCTGTTAACCCTTCGTTTTTGCCAAACATTTGGACATCTCCATTTCGCATATCATAATGCAACAGCCCTTTATCGGTAGCTCCAAGAACGATCCCTTCGCCCCTGGCAAGTACAATGTCGTTGAATTGCAAGCTGTCCGTGATTGCCAGTGGGTAGTGTTCGAATTTACGTGTATCGAAGGCCATTAATTTATACCCGTTCGTACCGTAGATCAAGGTACTGTCATTGAGTTTCTCCAGGCAGTTTACCGGGTAATGTTTGAAGAATTTAGTCATCCCGCTATTCTTTTCAACAGAAATTATATTACTGTAACTATTGCTCCACAGTAAATCCCCATCAGGAATAATCCTTCTTGAAGAAATCGGGGCGAACACCCCACTTGAATCCAATAAAGTAAACGCCTTTTCCTCACCTAAGTCATTATCTATAGTAAACCATCCGTTAGTATCGGTAGCAACTAGCACTTTGTTGTCACCGAATTTATTAATAGCACGAATGGCATAGCCTTGAAGGTAATTGCCTACCTTTTCCTCAGGAAACCTAATGTGATGCAATGAATTATCGTTTGTTCCTATCCAGATATCCCTGTTGTTGTTTTCTGAAACCAATTCGAACCCAATCGTTCCATCTGTGATCTGTTTCGAGTAAGCTGTAACCAATCCGAGGTCATCCAGCTTTTTAAAGCGCAGCACCCCTTGCGAATCGATAATCACTATCCAGTAATTCCCGTTGGGGTCTGTAAATACATTTATGTTCTCCTCATCCACTTTATACTTTTTACCCTCAACAGGAAGTATTTCCATCGATTCCACATCGATTCGGTGCAGCTGGGGGTAGCGTTCGATTATTGCGAAAGTTTCATTCTCATTTCTGAATATCTCATCTATCCAGAACTTCTCTACCGACACACCGCGATCCTTGGAAAATGAATCTTCTGATACTGATTTCAGTATAGCACCGGACCAATCTAAATACGTGAGAGGGAAGTTGTCGTCTCCGATTATGCAATAGTTCTCAAATGGAATGAACTTAGTAGAACCATCGATAAGGAATATATGATCTTCTTGCCTGTACGAAAACACGGGTTCCAGAGTGGCACTTTCCGTTAAGATACACAAGGTGATCTCGTCTCCTTGCTGCTTTAAGATATATTCCTTCCCCTGGTAGTTGAAAATATTGGAAATCCCTACAACTCTTTCATGAGTATCCCCTATGGGAATTTCCTGAAACTCCAGGGAAATAGGATCGAACAGGAAGAATATTTGTCGTGTAGAAGAAGCCCGAATGTAGAACTTACCATCATCTCTTTTGTAAAGGTATTCTACACGTGTAATTCGATTCTCATGTTTTGGGAGGGGAACGCTGTGAAAGGTCGTACCATCGAACCGTTGAAGAGCCAGGGATTGATCCCCATGGATAATATCCCGTATATCATTATCGATCCCTCCCAGCCATAAGAATCCGTCATCGTCGAATTCCATTGCCCTTATGGCGTCTAGTGTTAAGCCCTCTTTCGAGCTGAACACCCTGTGATCCAACTTTGAAGATTGTGCAATTCCAGCAGTGGAAAAAAGTAGGAGGAGCGTAACATACAAATACTTCATTTTGGGCCTCGGGAAATTTCTGCGTCTTTCGGAAAGATAGGAATTTTAACCCTATTTTAGCGTCTACAATCATGGCCAAAACCAAAACAACTTTTTTTTGTCAGAACTGCGGTACACAATTCGCCAAATGGCAAGGACAGTGCACGTCCTGTAAAGAATGGAATACCATTGCTGAAGAGATAATTCAGAAAACCGAAAAACCAACCTGGAAGAAAGACAACGGAAGCGCCGTGAAGCGTTTACCAAAGCCTCTGAGAATAAACGAAATATCGGCTAGTGAAGAAGCTCGTATAGATACTAAAAACAACGAACTGAATCGCGTCCTGGGTGGTGGCCTGGTACCTGGTTCACTGATACTACTGGGCGGTGAACCCGGCATAGGGAAGAGTACATTAATGCTACAGATAGCCCTAACCCTCCCATATAAAACCTTGTATGTTTCAGGAGAGGAAAGTGCTCAACAGATCAAAATGCGGGCCGAGCGCATCCAACCGAATACGGACAGCTGCTTCGTGCTCACTGAGACCAAAACGCAGAACATTTTCAGGCAGATATCGGAGATCGAGCCGGACATTGTTGTGATCGACTCTATTCAGACACTGCAAACAGACTATATAGAAAGCAGTGCGGGAAGCATTTCCCAAATACGCGAATGCACTACAGAACTTATAAAATTTGCCAAAGAAACAGCTACCCCGGTCATTCTCATAGGGCATATCACCAAGGACGGAAATATTGCAGGACCGAAGATCCTGGAACATATGGTAGATACTGTCTTGCAGTTTGAAGGCGATCGAAATCATGTGTACCGAATTCTCAGAGCTCATAAGAATCGCTTCGGAAGCACCAACGAACTCGGGATTTATGAAATGCAGGGCAGCGGATTGAGAGAGGTATCCAATCCCTCTGAAATCCTGATCTCCAAAAACGAGGAACAACTTAGCGGTACGGCCGTGGCGGCCACCCTCGAGGGAATGCGACCGCTCATGGTTGAAGTTCAGGCGTTGGTGAGTTCCGCAGTATACGGAGTACCACAACGATCGGCTACCGGCTTTAATGCCAAACGCCTCAATATGCTGCTTGCTGTGCTGGAAAAAAGGGCAGGTTTTAAACTGGGAGCTAAAGATGTATTCCTGAATATTACCGGTGGAATTTCGGTGGACGATCCCGCTATCGACCTGGCCGTAGTAGCTTCGGTACTGAGTTCCAATATCGATATCGCGATAGACAAATCTGTTTGTTTTGCTGCTGAAATTGGCCTGGCCGGGGAAGTTCGTCCGGTTACCCGGGTGGATCAGCGGATCCTGGAAGCCGAAAAGCTCGGCTTCGGAAGTATTATAATTTCAAAATACAGTAAACTT